>RRYU01009370.1_pt1 | contig 54369 bp, 59 predicted proteins | sample 2162651 | NCBI WGS metagenome assembly RRYU01 (sample SAMN10267283, study PRJNA491782) | microbial mat metagenome | isolation source: biomat in the production well | place: Japan: Minami-Kanto gas field, natural gas well KTG3 | collected 2017-06
AATTTGTATTGTTTATCTCACAATACAAATTAGAGAGTTGTCTCATTTAATTATAAAGCATAATTATGTTACAATAAGCACATAATTAAAACTATTCATAATCTAAAAAACTAGAGATAATAAAGTAAAAATGTATATTAATCATCAATCAATAACGGTAGGTATGAGCATTTAATAAACAAGTAATAATCACACAATGCCTACAAAATCAAAAAATAATAGAATTCACCAATTGTATTTATTTACAATAATAACTAAAGGTATTCATGGCATCCTAGAGGTTATTGCTGGAATTAGCTTGCTATTTGTCAAATCTGATTTTATTGTAAAAAACATAAAAATAATATTTCAACATGAAATTTTAGAAGATCCCAGTGATTTTATAGCAAATCTTTTAATTAATGCTTCTGAAAAAATATCTATAAGTACACTAGAGTTTTCTGCAATATATATGATCTGTTATGGTTGCATTAACCTTGGTCTATTTTTAGGCTTATGGAAAAAGAAAACATGGGCATACCCTTTAGCAGGAACAATCATAATATTATTAATATGCTATCAAATATTGAGAATTATCAATAATCATTCAATAATATTATTTATACTAACAATAATAAATATTTTTATATTGTTAGTAATAAAATACGAATATAAGAGGATAAAAAGTCTATCTAAACATTAAATTTTAAATAAGAAATTTATGAAATTAACAATAACAAGACACGGAGAAACTGAAGAAAACATAGCAGGCATTCTACAAAAGCATTTGCCAGGAAAGCTTTCTGCTAATGGAATTGAGCAAGCCTCAAAAACACAAGTGTAAGCACTTTTGATATCGACGAAAATAAAAATCACAAAATCGTATGCTACAACTGTACGAAACATCTAAAATAAATGCCATAGCTTAATTAGCTAAGGACTTACCGAAGTATCTATAAAATAAAATTGTAAAGAATATACAATTAAGTTACCATTAAAAAAAATTAACTAAAGCAAAAATGAAAAAAACACTACTATTAGTATTTGTAGGAGCATTCCTAGGATCAACAGTATCGCTTGCAGCATTTACTCTATTTTCAGATGTACCAACTAACACATGGTATACAGACGCAGTAAATAATCTTTCAGAAAAAGGCATTATTCAAGGTTATTCAGATGGAACATTTGGTCCAAACAAAAATGTAAATAGAGCAGAGTTAGCAGTTATGTTAGACAGACTAATAGAATATGTAGAAACTGGAGAAGTTAATACTTCTCAAAAAATTGTTTATACAAATTCAATATATAAATTAACTTTCCCACAAACCTGGAAAGGATATACTACTCAAAATGAAACAATTAATTATGCTACCAATAACAATGGTACAATCGAAGACATAAATGTAGAATTCATTGATTTTGGTATTCCAGCTCAAGATTCAATGTTTAAAATTGGTATGTTTACAAAAAATCATTGGCAACAAATACAATCTGAAGAGGGACCAAAACCAATCTATATAGCAGAAAACAACAATTATGTATTTGGATATGGGTCAGCTCAAGATGCAGTTAATGATACTGTTGCTTACCTAATAGAAAACATTAAAGATGTAATTGATACATTTGAATTTGTACAATAAACATTATTAAAATTAAAAAAACTAATTTTAAATTTAAATTAGTTTTTTTTAATAAAAATACAATACAAGTAATTCTATAGAAAATATGAAAAAAAAACACGGAGTTCTTACAATTCTAGAAAAAGATAAGCAAGTTTTATTAATAAAAAGACAAAATACAAATTTTGCAGATGGACTATACACCTTACCATCAGGCAAAGTAAACGAAGGTGAAGGTCTTTGCAGTGCAGCAATCAGAGAAACCCAAGAAGAAGTTAATGTGACTATTGACCCAATGGATATAGAAAAAGTATATATAAATGAAACAGTAGAAGATAATCTATGGCTGCATCATTTTTATAGAGCAAGAACCTGGGATGGGGATCCAAAAAACGGAGAACCACAAAAATGTAGTGAACTTAAGTGGGTTGATATAGGAAATTTACCAGATAACACTATAAAATTTGTAAAAACGGCCCTGAGTAAAATTTATGACCAAGAAAAACACACAACTGAAACATAAAACTTATCATTAAATTTTAAAAAAACTTTCATTCTTAAAAACTTCGGAATACAATCATACAAAAGTTAACAATATATTTATAACGTATTTATATGAATGCAAAAAATATTGAAAAAGACTCTAAAAAGAAAAAAACAAAATGTCTAATAAATTCGGCTCTCATGCCATTTTTATTTTGGTTATTATTTGCAGGAATGTTTTACTTTTTTGCATACGACATTGCCAGTATCAAATTTGCAGACATTACTGACTTTAGAGTGGTGGAATTTTTTAGCAAATACAGTATCTACGCAGGAGTTGCACTTGGTCTACTATCAATGATAGGAGGATATTTATTATATTTACTATCATTCAAACTCAAAAAATTCCTAATATTTTATCCAATCCTAGCCGGATTAATGACGCTACCTTGGTATTTATTTGCTAGACAATTAGTGTACTTTGAAAATAGATACACAGAAATCGCAAAAGGAATTATTTACTACATAGGAGACCCACTACTTTCAACAACAAAGTTTTTACTAGTACTAATAGTAATCTGGACACTAGCAATAATAATAAAATCATTTATCAAAAAAGGCTTTGCAAAGAAAATTAGCACAACAACAATAATGCTAATAATACCAATTATAATGACTGGATGCACAGGTACAATTAACGAATGGGCCTGTCAATTTTTTGACGACCCTGACCACTGTTACCAAAACGCCGCAGTGCAAGATGGAAACGAAGATGTATGTGAAAAAATAAAAGGCGAAGATTTTGAAAATTCAAATCCACCAAAAGACAAATGTTACACAAGAATTGCAGAAAACACAGGAGACTTAAGTGCTTGCGACAAGATAGAAGGAGGAATGTATTCATACACAAAAGAAGAGTGCATACTAAACACGTCTATAAAATTTGAAAACTTAGAAGGATGCTTAATGCTAACAGGAGGAGATAAAGAAAAATGCATTTCATCAGTAGCCCCAAGTATATCATCGGGAACAATCGTAGAAATAGATGAACAAATAGATTTACTAAAAAATGAACTAAAAAACAATCCAGACGATGATCTACAAAAGCAACTAGATGACCTAGAAAAAAGAAGAGGGGAGTATCTAGGTGCAATCGATGAAGATGGAAAAAAAGAATATGAATCAACTTCAGATCCATTAAACAAAAAAACAGCTTTAGATTTTCACACAGGCAAAATTGATGAAAAAACCAAAAACTCATTAATAGCTCTAAATGACAAATTGAGAGAAAAAGGAGAAAAACTAACAGAAAAAGAATACAAATCTATACGCGACATGCTTGCGTATAAAAATGATCCAAAAAATGATATAGAAAACATGGAAGACTCAGAAATCACAAAACTTAGATGGAATGAGAAAGTTGGTAACGCCGTTGATTACTTAAAATTCTGGAATGCCAACAAAACAGAAAACGAAAAAAAATATGACGAACAACTACTATTTTATGAGAGAATGCTTGAAAGACAAGCAGCAATCGATAAGGGATTAAACCAACAACAACAAGATTTTGATAGGGAAGCAGATAATATAAAGCAAAAAATCAAAGACGAGATATGGAACGCAGCAATGGACGCCGCAAAAAAAGAAGCATTTGGAGAGCTACTAGAACTAGTGGATTCCCCTGCCTCAGGACCAACAACTGCTATCCTTGGAGAAGCCATTGCCACAGTTCAAAAAGAAGCAAAATCAGCAGAATTTAGAGGACTAGTAAGAGTATACGACATGGGAATGGAAGAAGAATTAGCAAAAAATGGAGGAGATATTAATAAAGCTCACGCAACAGTAACTGCAAACTTACAAAATGATCCATACATGTATGAGGACAAAAATAGCTTTGCAAAATATGGGAATATATTAGAAAACAAAGATTGTGATGGATCTAACCCACATTGTATTAATAGAGAAGTCTTTTGGAAAGCAATGAAAAAGTCCTATAAATATCAAAAAAAATAATAAAAGCAAAAGCCCGCTTGAAAATATCTCAAGCGGGCTTTTTTGGAGCCAGGCCTAGACCTGTACGATCTCCACGAAGTCCGCAGTCCCACACTTCCACCTTGGGTTAAAGTTGGGATCCTGAAACGTATCGTAATACAAATCGTTAACCTCCTCACCTTCTGGCGCCATTATCTCATCACTCGTCATAACAACAAGTGTCCTGTCTGTGCCAAAGCCTGCATCTAGAGAGCGCCTATAAACCTCCTCGACATTTACTGGCCAAAACTCTTCAAGCCATGCAGCCACAACACACGCCATATAACCATCAGATCCAGCAACAATCTTCATAAAGACCTCACCTTCATCTGATTGAACAGAAATCATTCCCTGGGTAGCCATATCCCCTCCTTGAAAATGTATGGACACGCAAAAAACTACAGCCATCATACAATTATAAAACTGTTTGTCAACAAACAGTTACTTTCGCATTCTCAAAATAGTTTCAGCCACCAAACGCCCAAATTGATCTTGTATTAATTTAGCATTTGCTTCAACTTCTTCATGCCTTGAAGGCTCAACAAAACCATCAGGCCCAACAGATCCAGAGTAATTTGTAGCAACACTAATAAAAGCCCTAGCATCCACAAATGCTGGGTAAAACTTAGAGTATCGAGCATGCTGTGCAACCCTTGCCTCATATGTAGAAGACATACCAACTACACCGACAGGATCACCCTTAAATCTATCTTCACCCTTTACTTTAGAGCAGGTACTCCAAGCATTTTTTACTAAATTCAAGGCCAAAGCCACATCTTCAGGAGACTCATAATTTGGTCCTTTAAAACGCACCAATATACCCTCACTCAAATCAATATTTAAATCCTTTGCCACATTTTTTACAACATCACGAGTATCCCTAGGGTATTGATCAGACATATGTTGAAACCTAGCACCAAAACGCTCATCATTTGGCCCAATTAAAGGATTATCATCAGTGATAGCAAAATCATAATTCCCACTATTTAATACAAGCGCTGGAGGAGATAAAGTCTGTGGAGTAAGTATCCCTACAGCATTAGATACAAGTAATGTTTTAACACCCAAAACTTGCATTACACGCAAAAAGAATGTAGCCCTCTTACCGCTAATACCCTCATAAGGATGTTCTCTACCACACAAAGCCATTATAAAACGATCAGTATCATCTCCTTTTAATCTAGCTATTACAATTTTTTTTTCATGACCAGCAACTTTTCCATCACAAACAGGCAAATTAAGTTTTTTATAAACATCATCATATGGAATATAAATTGGATCAATCAAATATTCATCAGAAAAACCACCAAGACCCGAACCAAGAACAAGACCATCCATAATTTTATCAGGATTAGAGCCACTTTCCTGCACTATTTTACGTACAAAATTTGAAGCTCTTAAAGTATCATCAAAACAATAATCAAGACTATTCATAATATATAATTAGCGGAAAACAATACTAGCAAATTTTAATTCTTTGTAAAGCAGTGGGGAAAATATACAATTGCCGTCACTTTGCATATTATCGCATAACTAGATATAATCCATTCAAAATAACTACAAATATATGAATACCTTAGTATATCTCAGACAATTTCACATTATGGATTACGCAATTTTTGATATTGTTGTATCTTTTTTAGGAATATATTTACTCTCTCCAACATTATCAAAATTATTTTTAAAACTCAAAATAGACATTCCAAAACAAAACTGGATATTTTTAACACTACCAGCAAGCATATTATTTCATTTGCTATTTTTGACTATAACACCAATGACAGCAAATTTTTTGTATCCATATGGCTACTATGGTTTAAAAATAATAATAATCGGATCATTAATACTTGGACTTAGAGGTATAAAAATTGTAAAAAAACAATCTAACTAAATAAAACATGAAAAAAACACTAATTTTAACATCAATCATACTTTCAACACTTATGTTCCAAGTGGCTTGTCAAAATCAAATAGATACACAAGTAAATGAAATTCAAAATCAAGATTTAGAAGAAATATCTCAGGATATAAATATTATTGAAACAGCAGAAATAGCCGACATTGAAATATCAGAACCAGTGCCAGAATTAGTTGAAACTGAAACTAAACTTTACAGAGGTTCTTGGTTTGACGTACAAATACCAAGCAATTTTATAGCCAATCCAACAACACCTACCACTGTCTATAACGCAGAAGAATATATACAAACTGACGAAGCAAGATTTAGCTCACCTGATAATTCTATAGAATTTTTTGTATTTTCGCCGCTATGGGCAGGGGATCCAAGCTACATAAGTATAAGCGAAACAGAGGAATTGGTAAGTGAAAAAACTGATGAAAGTGGACCAGAAAATCAAAAAATAGTAGTAGTATGGAAAACAATAAAAGCAAAAGATGGTTCATACACACGCTCATTTGTATCAACAAAAGAAAACGTAGGAGAAGGCCTAGGCCTACACCATGTTTTTGGAATAAAATACAAAGACAGCAACTCATATGACAAATATAAAGATGACTATATTTTTTTTAAAGAATCATTGAGACAATATGCTGACTAAACATGTTAAATAAAAAAAGTGGAGCATACCGCAGGGGGTATACTCCACACGCTTGCACTCCGCAAAGACTTAAACATCTCTGCGAATTTCGTCCAATTTGGCGACCAGCTCATCCCACTCTTGATCTGTAAGCTGAGCAGTCGCATCAACATCAGGAACATCGTGCACATCCTTTGCTCTTTTTTCCCATCCTAGGGAGATTAGATGCCTCCAAAACTCCTTAAGCGGAAGCTGGTCAATATCTGACCGAGTATGGACCCCAAGCTTTTTTAGCATGAAGTTTTTAAAGTCCCGTACAGTTCTCATTAGAACCTCCAGATTAAAGGGACAAAAACAAAGGACAATATAATTCTAACATTCCTAAGGTTTTTGTCAAAGCCAGTAAAATTCTAGCATTAAAATCAAAGTAAAAAATATGCTATTATGATAAAGATAAATAGTATTATAAACTACAACAAAAAATAACCCAAACACAATGATAATAACAACAGGAGAGCAAATACCAGGGAAAAATGCCACAGAAATATTAGGGATTGCACGCGGCAGCACAGTGCGAGCGCGCAACGTTGGAAGCGACATATTTGCAGGCTTAAAAAATTTAATCGGCGGCGAAATCAAAGAATACACAAAACTACAAGCAGACGCACGTGAACAAGCAATGCAACGTATGGAGGAAGATGCAAAAAAAATGGGAGCTGATGCAGTAATAGGAATGAAAATCCAAACATCAATGATCATGCAAGGCGCATCAGAAATTTTAGCATTTGGAACCGCTGTAAAACTTGATTAATACAATTATGATAATAGACATAATATTAACACTATCATTTTGGATATTAATGGGCATAATCCTTATAGTATTAATCATACAAAGGAGAAAAGAAAAAAAAGATGAAAACTTTGAAGATCGTGATAACTAAGGCTAAATCAATATGAAAAACAAACTAATCATAGCCTTTAGTTATCTACTCACATTAGTTGCAATATTAATAATACTATTAAAACTATTTTATCCAAATCATAGATTAATAGCATTTACAACATACGCAATAAGCTGGATTTTACTAATTTATGGAATAATAAAATTTAAAAGAATCCAAAGATTTGTTAAAAAAAACAAACACATACTTAGCATAATCAAAAAGTATAAATACTATATTTTAAATGCAATTTTTTTAATATTTATAGGATATTTACTTGTAATATTATTTCCAGTTAGCAAATGGGATTATTTTCAAATCGAAAAAACAGAATTAAGGCAAAAATTAGACACAGACATTGAAAACATCCAAATCTATAAAGCAGGACAAGAAAAAATATTAGATTTATTTAAAGAAAATAAAAATATAATAGAAAAAGAGTTTAACGACCTTACCATCGAAGACAGAGACCTGTTATTAAGCCTTTGGTCATCATATTTAATTTATGCCAAGGAGCTAGATACTTTAAACCAAACTCACAAATATTTTTATCAAATTAGTTATTTAGATGAACCTGAGCTTAATTCAAAATCATTTTTAGTAGCTTATTTAAGCCTATTAATTAACTATAAAACCTTCCTAGCAATCGATACCCTAGTAGATGATTCACAACATATTAAAACTATATTTAATGAAGAAATTTTAGAATTAAATATGCAAAAAAACTCCTACCTCGAATTATCAAAAAACTTTGTAAACGTAAATAATTTAATCAGAATAAACGCCGGATACGCTAATACATTGTTTTTAGAAAAGTTTCGTAAAAACATAACAAAAGATGAAGAAATAATGATATCAAGTAGTAAAAATATATATCAAAAAGTAACAGACACACTTGATAGCAGCGCAGAATTATTTACCGAAACACCACTAGATTTTTTTGAACAGAGTACATTTCAAACATGGTTTCCAGCACAAAAGGAGATTGCAGAAGGCATTGGAGATATAACATTAGGATTAAGAGACAAATATATTACAGAAGAAAACTTAGATGAATTAAAAGTTAAATTAAAACCAGGTGATGTTTTTTTACAAAGACGAGAATGGGAGCTATCAAACGTAGGAATCCCAGGATTTTGGACACATTCAGCAATATATATAGGAAATCCAGACGATTTAGCACTACAATTTAGCGACATAATTTCAGCCAAAGAACTAAAAAACAAAATAAAAGAATCAAATCCAGAATTCTACAAATATTATTACAAAAAAGAAAACCCAGCAGTACTTGAGGCAAACAAACACGGAGTAGTATTAAAAACACTATATGAAAGTGCAACAGCAGACTATCTAGGAGTTTTAAGAGTAAAAACAAGCAAAGAAGATCAACTGCAATCAATATTAGTGGCAATCAAATACTACGGTCGACCATACGACTTTAATTTTGACTTTGTCACAGACAACGAAATACTTTGCTCAGAATTAATATTTAAAGCATATCAAATAAAAAATGACTCAAATGGAGTCCCATTTCAACTAGAATTAAGCTCCGGTCGACACATGCTATCCCCAAACAACATAGTAAAACAGTATGATCAACAACTTAAAAACCAATACCTAGAATTTGTAGCATACTTAAATTACGATGGAGAAAAAATAATATTCGACTCAGAAGAAAACTTCAGCAAAAGTTGGGAACGCCCAATGTCAGAAAGTTTTATACAAGAAGCGACTGCTTTAATATCTAAACTAAAGTATTAAAGTAAAAAACAAAAATTAATAATGAAAAAACAAACAGAAACAAACAATATTAAAATACCAAAAAGATTTTATTCACTAGATGTACTTAGAGGATTAGCATCACTCGCAGTAGTATTTTGGCATTGGCAACACTTTTTTTACATTGGCACAAAAAATCCAGGATTTGATAAAAGCATACAACCATTTTTTTCAATATTTAAGATTTTTTATCTTAAAGGATACTTAGGTGTAGACTTTTTCTTTGCATTATCAGGGTTTATATTTTTTTGGCTCTATACAAAAAAAATTGCTAACAAAGAAATTGGTGGATTCAAATTTTTTATACTAAGAATATCACGACTATACCCACTACACCTACTAACTTTAATACTTGTAGTCATAGGACAAATTATTTCAAAATACATTACAGGTGGATTTACAATATATCCATTTAATGATTTATATCACTTTATACTAAACATATTTCTAATCTCAAACTGGGGTTTTCAAGATGGATACTCCTTCAACGCACCAATTTGGTCAGTATCAATTGAAGCATTCTTATATATTATATTCTTTGTATTTGCCTACTTTGGCGCAGCTCGCTCGATTATAAAAACAATAGCCATAGTAGCCCTTTGTATATTTTTGAAAGGATTTATGAATCCACAGATTTATAGAGGAATCATGTCATTTTTTATTGGCGGAACAACTCTACTAATTTACAAAAACATATACCACTTCAAAACAAAACACCTAGCAATATTAATAGGCATAATTACTGCAGGATTATGGACCCTAGTATTTGTTAATATGCAGCACAATCTACACGTATCTCTAATTAGTCGTATACCAAACTTACTAGGAAGTCATAAAATTATAGCTCTAATTTTTGAATACTACGTAGTAGCAATATTATTTCCATTTACAATACTATCCCTAACTCTCATCGAAACTGTAGTAGAAAAATTTGGATACAGACTCAGAGCACTAGGTGACATTAGCTACTCCACATATTTATGGCATTTTCCACTAGAATTATTATTTATACTAATAAATAAATCACAGGGGCTAGGAAGTGAATTTTTCACAACAAAGATATCAACAATAATATTCTTCAGCACCTTAATAGCAATATCATATATAAGTTATCAAAAGTTTGAACGCCCTATACAACAATATATTAGAAATAAGCTCTAATAAATGATAATATAAAACAAACATAAAATACCTATCCTTATGAAAAACATAATAAAACTAATCATTTCGATTGCAATCCCATTAATTGTCGGATTCCTCGGCTCAATATTTACTTCCAGTTCAGTAACAACATGGTACACAACGATCAATAGACCCACATTCAACCCACCAAATTGGATTTTTATGCCAGTTTGGACAATTTTATTTATACTAATAGGGCTATCATTTTACTTAGTTTGGAAAAAAGACTTTGGAAAAAACAAAAAAACCGCAATAGGCATATATGCTATACAGTTAATTTTAAACTTACTTTGGTCACTAATGTTTTTTGGACTTGAAAGCCCAATATACGGACTAATTACAATATTAATACTTTGGATATTTATAGTTGCAAACATAATTTCATTTTTCAAAATCACAAAAACAGCAGGATATTTACTTTTCCCATATTTAGCATGGGTAAGCTTTGCAACAATATTAAATGCTGCTATTTTGATGCTTAATTAATACAATAAATGCTAAAAATCAGAAAGTTTAAAAAATCAGATATAGAAGAAGTTGTGAATTTGATAAGAGATGTATATAAAGAATTTAATAATAAAGAGGGTACAAAAGAGGCCGTTCAAAAATACATAGACTACTACGATCCATCTAAAAATCCCAAAGCAAAATTAATTGAGAGATTTTTAAATGATAAAATATTTTACGTAGCTACAAAAAACAATAAAATAATAGGAATAATAAGAGGACAAACTAACAAAATAACAAACCTTTTTGTAAACGGCAAACATCACAAACAAGGAATTGGTAAAAAACTAGTAACAAAGTTTGAAACAGATGCAAAAAAACAAGGAGCAAAAGAAATAAAAATAAAAGCTTCACTTTATGCCACAAAATTTTATCAAAAGTTAGGGTACAAAAAAACAACTGGAATAAGAAATTTTAGAGGCCTAAAAATGCAACCAATGCTAAAAAAATTAATATAAAAATATGAAAAAACTAAAACCAGGTAAATATCAACATTACAAAGGAAAAGAATATGAAGTAACCGGGACAGCAATACACTCAGAAACACTAGAAGAACTCGTAATATACAAAGCTCTATACAATTCTCCCGAATTTGGAGAAAACGCCGTATGGGCAAGACCAAAAGAAATGTTTTATGAGACAGTAAACATAAACGGACAAGAAATCCCAAGATTTAAATTTATACAATAAATAAATAAGAATGCAAACAATCAAACGACCATGGCAGGGGACCGCATTAGGAGTTCTAAATATTATTGGCCTAGTCTTATTAGCTGCTACATTAATATTTGTATTTACTATAGTCGGATCTACAATAGTCGGATCTACAATATTAGACACAGCAGCAAATAAATCAAATTTTATTGGAGCCCTTCTAGAATATAAATTTATAATACTCATACCAATTGCATTACTTTACATACTAGGTGTACTAATAACCATCGGCATATTTAATGGCCAAAAATGGGCAATAATAGTATCTCTGGCTTTTTCAATAATTGGTGCTATTTCAGAAGTTGAAGTAATATCCTTATTAATAAGCGCACTAGTAATCTATCTAGAAATATATTGCCTAAAACATCCATTCTACGGAAAAAAAATAATACAAAACAAATCTCAAACCACGCATTAGGATTTTTCACACCGGTGTGAAAATACGACTGGACAATAGATATAAAATAAAGACACATATAACAAAAATAATACTCGGTGCAAGCATGAAATACCGAAGCACAGTCAAAGAAATCATGCAAAAGTTAGAAGAATTAGGATTTACAGCTCTATTTCCAAATATCGACTACAGCACCGAAAACAAAGATGTAGCATTAAGTCTCGAAGAAAAAAAGCGACTAGCACAAGACCATTACGATGCAATTGAAAAAGCAGACGCAATATATTTTATTACTCCAGAAGGATATATGGGCACAAGCTGCAAAATTGAACTCGGCTACGCATACGCACTAAAAAAGCCAATCTATTTTTCTGAACCAACAGAGGACATGAGCCTAGACGGCTATCCAAAAGCATTTATTCCATTAGATAAATTAAACAAATTTAGAGACGAATTTTAATGTCCAAATTAACATTCAAAAAATAGCAATAAAGAGCTATATTAAACGCAAATAAAATAAACACATGACAAAGGCAATAAAACCCATACAACACATACACAAACGCAAAATAAAACACAAAGAATTACAAGAATACCCTCATCCAAATAAACTAAAACGCTTTTTTGACTCAAGCATATACATAATTGGGTGCCTAGGACCAATGTTTGGATCCATACAATCATACAAAATATATTCAAATAAATCAGCTAGTGACATTTCACTAATAGCATTTGGATTTAACTCATTTGCAAATATTTGGTGGATAATATATGGAATTTTACACAAAGAAAAACCAATAATCATGGTCAATATACTTTGGGTTATAGTAAATTTATCAATAGTAACAGGAGTTTTAATATATCGATAAAAAATTTAAATAAACATTATGGAAACAAAAGACAGCAATGGTACACTATTAAACGACGGTGATACAGTATTACTAATAAGGGATCTTACACTTAAAGGGTCTTCAACCAAATACAAACGTGGTACAGTAATAAAAAACATTAGCCTAACAGACAGTCCAGATGAGGTAGAATGTCGTCTAGGTAAAACAACTATTGTACTTAGAACAGAATTTTTAAAGAAAAAATAATAAATAACACAAAATATTATGAAAGGTTTTAACGCAAACATCGAAGAGGAAACTCTTGAAAACTCAAATTTTAGAAAAGTACTATACACAGGAGAAAACTGCCAACTTGTACTTATGAGTCTAAAAGCAAACGAAGACATTGGAATGGAAATACATGAAGACAATGACCAATTTTTCCGATTTGAAGCTGGAAAAGGAAAATGTATCATAGACGGACACGAGTACGAAGTAGAAGACGGTTCATCAATCATCGTACCAGCAGGAGCAGAGCACAATATAATCAATACATCAGACAGCACAGAACTAAAAATGTACACAATATACTCACCACCACACCACAAAGACGGCATAATTAGAGAAACAAAAGAAGAAGCAGAAGAAAACGAAGAAGATTTTGATGGAGAAACTACTGAATAGTAGATAATATAAAAAAACATATTAAACAAAATTGGGTAATAAATTAAAAAATTGCCCAGTTTTGTTTGTTACATTATTTCATCCACCTTTCAATTTCACTAGCAGAAACTTTTTTAAAAGTAAGTCCTTTCTTAAACTTTAATTCAACAAAATTTTTATTAAACAACTTCCAAGTATTCCAAAAAGTATTAAATTCAAAAATCAAAGCATACCCATTTGAGATAAGCTCATAAATAATAGTTTTTAATTTTACATCAATACTAAATCCACTTTGCCATAGCTTATAAAGCACAATGTGATGGTGATAAAAAGACCAAGTATTGATACTCTGTCCATTACGTACAACTCGTTTCTTTTTACGACTAACCCACATACCATCATGCTCATGTATGCTTCTATCATGATATGCAACAGCATCATGAAGTATATAACAATTATACCCCGCCAATTTAAAACGATAAGCTAAGTCAACATCCTCCTTATATAAAAATATTGACTCGTCAAAATACTCTTTTCTACCATTAAAATCATACGAAACATCCTCCAAAGCCTGTCGACTAGCCATAAACAAAGCACCAGACAAACCAAAAACCTCATCCACATTTACATTCAACTCATTAGTATAATCACTACCCTGACCAATCTCATAAAATCTATGTGACTTCTTAATAGAAAGCCCCAAACTATCAATTGTATTAGTTTTACTACCTGAGGGAGTGTTGCGCTTATCAAAATCCCAAAACATTATACGACCACCAAGCACACCAAGTCCCTCATGATCATATTCAGTCCAAAACTTAACCATCCTCTCAAGAAAATCCGGTTCCAAAATTAAATCAGGATTATAACAAAGATAATAGTCACCCTTCATTCGACGTATCATTTCATTGTGCCCAGACCCAAAACCAATATTACCAGTACGCACAATTTTTACATTTGGATAATTTTGTTCAATCCACTTACAAACCTTATCATCAGCTTCAACATCAGCCTCATCAATCACGTTATTATGCATCAACAACTCAAAATCCACATAAGTCTGTTCAAAAATCGACTTCAAAGAATAAGGGAGATATTTAAGATCATAACTCCCAAAAATAATACCTATACTAATAAGCGGTTTATTTTTCATATTCACGAGTAGTAAACTGCGGAGTTACATGCGGAAGCTTTTTAAACCTATACTTCCAAAAATATTTAAGCGCAGATTTTATATGTATTCGAAGTGTTTTTTTGCGAAATATCGACATTACACCACCATCAGAAAGTCTTTCATGATAATGCGTAGCCTTTGCTTGAGCAAAATAAACCACTCTATATTTATGTTCCCACATTTCCCTACATAGATCTGTATCCTCCAGAAACAAGAAATATCTATTATCAAACCCACCAATCTCATCATACATAGATCTCCTAATCAAAATACAAGCACCAACAACCCAATCAACATCAGACACAAACTCCGGATTTTTATCATACATCAAATACTTATACATTCTTTGCTTAAATACAGGCAGCTTTCGTAAAAAAGTTCTCTTAATCAAAAAATCAACAACGCTAGGAAACCTCCTATAAACATCCTGTACAGTCCCATCCTCATAAATAAGCTGTGGAGCAAGTACCCCAATATTTTTTTCTTTATCCATCTTACTAATCATCAAATCAAGATTACCCCTATAAAGCTCAACATCAGGATTTAACACAAGAATATATTCTCCCTTAGCCTGTAAAATACCTTGATGATTACCCTGTCCATATCCTAGATTTCCAGAATTTAATATAAACTTAAATTTCTGATTATCACCAAAATCCTTTATAAATTTTTCATGTTTAGCCTTATTTCCATTTGAAACAACCATAACCTCATACTTACAATTTGGCTCATTGGTTGCAATCCACTTCAAAATATTCTTTACATAAATAGTCTCCTTGTCAAAAGTGTAAAGAATAATTATTGAAAGTTTCATATTATATTATTTAATGTATTTTTGAATAAATTGATTTTTGTCTTCAAGATAATCACTTCGATCTGGATTGTGATTAGTAGAAGAAAAAGCCGCAATAACAGTGTTAGCCACTATTTTTTTAAATCCATGCCAAACACCATTTGGCACATATAAAGCTTCACCAGGTTTTATATTAATCACATATTCATTAGCATTTTCATCAAGTGAAAGAAAATCTGCCTCACCTCTTAAAACAAGAAAAACTTCCTTTTCCTCATAATGAGAATGTTGTCCTGTCACACAATTCTCATCATTTGCAATTACAAAGTAAGTCCTTTTAACCTCAAAAGGTATTTTAGAATTTGGGTCAGTATTAAACTCAACAGGCAAAATACCATAGTTACTTCGACCCTGCTTAATATCTAAATTAAATTTTTCAAGTTGCATCATAAAAATTAAAATTCCTTAGTAAAATTAAATTTATCCTTCCAATCTGGAATAGAAAAAATATTTTCATTTGCCATAGTTTTTCCTTTCAAACCAGCATGCTCCCTATTAAATATCTTGTACAACCAGTCTTGATGCTCAAAATACCATCTAACAGTGTCCTCAATACCATGCTGCATCGTGTGCTTTGGAGTCCATCCAAGATTTTGGATTTTTGTAGAATCAATCGCATACCTAAAGTCATTTGCAGCACGATCTGGTATAGATGTAATAAATTCCTCAGTATTTTTACCAAAGAAATTTACAATCAAATGAGCAAGATCCTTAGTAGACAATTCATTATTGCCTCCAATATTATAAACTTCACCCACATTTCCAGTATGAAATACCAAATCAATAGCCTCCAAATGATCCTCCACATAAAGCCAATCTCTAATATGGACACCATCACCATGCAAAGTTATCGGCTTACCTTGTAAAATCGAAAACATAAATAGGGGAATAGCTTTTTCTGGAAATTGAAATGGCCCATAATTATTACTACATCTAGTAATAATAGATGGAAAACCATAAGTTCTATGATAAGACAAAACCATCAAATCCGCAGCCGCCTTAGTATTTGCATAAGGACAATTTGGATCTATAGGAGTATCTTCTGTAAAATGATTGGTAGAACCTTCACCCAAATCACCATAAACCTCATCAGTTGATACTTGGTGATATTTTTCTACACCATATTTTTTTGCAACTCTAAGTAAATTATGAGTACCAACTATATTTGTTTGCACAAAGATTTCAGGATTTGCAATCGAACGATCAACATGTGATTCGGCAGCAAAATTAATTACATAATCAAAACTATCTTTCTCATTAAAAAGATTATCTAAAAAAGGGTAATCAACAAGATCACCTCTAACAAACTCAAAATTTGTATTTTCACTAACATCAACTAAATTTTCTAAACTACCTGCATATGTAAGTTTATCTAAAACAGTAACCTTATATTCAGGATATTTTTTAAGAATATAATGTACAAAGTTAGACCCGATAAAACCTGCTCCACCTGTGATTAATATTTTCTTTGCCATAGAATATGGTAACTAATTACTACAAACATTTTTAGCATATTATGCAATAAAAGTGTAGAATTCCACAACTAAGAATTGACCAGATATAAAAAATATTGTCTGGTAGATTAATTTATCTAACACCATGAACAAATCTAAGCCAAAGTTCTTTAATACCCTCAAAAGAATTTTTCAAAAGTCCATTAAGCACCGTCCTAAGACTTCTTAGCTTTCTAACAACGTTTGTAAACTCAAAATAACTTGCATCATCTTTCATGTTTACAAGTTTGATAGATTTTTTATGAAGTGCAGCAATCTCTTTTTTTATTCCTACTTCAATTTGTTTAATCATTTCTTTCTCAGAAGGCATTTTTTTAAGCAACTCTAATTTAATTTTATCAACATCACTAACATCATCGCCATCTCCCTTTACTCCAGTCATATTTTGAGAAGCCCTTGATTTATTTGACTCAGAAATTTCACCCGCTTCTACAGCACCTTCAACATCCAAATCAATAGATCCAGATACAGACTCAGTTAAAGCAGATACATCTTTAGATTCCTTCGAAGACTCATTTGCCTTTTGGGGCAATGTAGAGGGGGATTTTTTAAATTTATCGAGGGTTTCAGCCATTTATTTTTATTTTTAATACGAAGAAATATATATCTATCAGTAGAATTATAGATTATACAGACCAGACTGTCAACATACAGTCTTTGTCAAGCAAAGCATTTTTTGCTTAAATCAAGCTACTACCAAGGCATAAATTAACAAATAAATATGAGTATTGAAATAGAAAAAAACTACGATGCTAAAAAATATGAAGACAAAATATATAAAAGATGGGAAGAAAGCGGTGCTTTCACTCCAGAAATTGATGAAAGCAAAAAGCCATTCGTAATTTCAATGCCACCACCAAATGCAACAGGACAATTACATCTTGGTCATTCTATGACGCTAGTATTTGAAGACATCATGATCAGACAAAACAGAATGAAGGGAATTCCAACATTATGGCTACCGGGGACAGACCACGCATCAATTGCTACACAAAATAAAGTAGAAAAAATATTAGCAATAGAAGGAAAAACAAAACACGACCTTGGTAGAAAAGATTTTTTAAATGAAATCCACAAATATGTTGCAAATTCACAAGACATAATTCGCAAACAAGTTAGAAAAATGGGATCAAGCTGTGATTGGACAAGAGAAAGATACACACTAGATAAAGGGCTTAATAATGCAGTAGAGGAGGTGTTTATTAGAATGTTTAACGACGGACTAATCTACAGAGGAAATAGAATAGTAAACTGGTGCCCAAGATGCGAATCCACACTATCTGACGACGAAGTTAACCATAAAGAAAACCACGAAAAATTGTACTGGATAAAATACGGGCCATTTTCAGTTGCAACAACAAGACCAGAAACAATGCTTGGAGATACAGCAGTAGCAGTACATCCAGATGATAAAAGATACAAAGAATGGATAGGTAAAAAAGTTAAAATTCCATATCCTCTAGGTGAATTTGAAGTAACTGTAGTAGGAGACACAGAGGTAGATCCAAAATTTGGAACTGGAGCTGTAAAGGTAACACCAGCACACAGTTTTATAGATTTTGAAATAGCAAAAAGACATAAGATAGAAGTTAAGCCAGTAATAGACGAAAAAGGAATTATGATGAAAAACTGCGACAAATATGCAGGTCTAACAACATCAGAATGTAGAAAACTATTTATCGACGATTTAGATAAAATGAATCTAATAGAAAAAATAGAAGACTATACAAATAATTTATCAATTTGCTACAGGTGTGATCATTCAATAGAACCACTAATATCAAAACAATGGTTTATAGATGTTAACAAACCAATAATAAAAGAGGGAAGTAAAAAAATATCAATAAAAGAAAAATCACTTCAAGTTGTTAAAAATGGAGACATAAAAATTATACCAAACAGATTTAGCAAAACATACTCACATTGGATGGAAAACTTACACGACTGGTGTATTTCAAGACAAATATGGTTTGGACACAGAATCCCAGTATGGTACTGCAAATCCTGTAATGAAACCATAGCCTCAAAAGAAAAACCAGGCACATGTAAATGCAAATCAGTAGAATGGAAACAAGATCCCGACACTTTAGACACATGGTTTTCTTCAGGAATTTGGACATTTTCAACATTAGGATGGCCAGAAAAAACCGAAGACTTTAAATACTTTCATCCAACGTCAGTTTTAGAAACTGGATACGACATCCTGCCATTTTGGGTATCAAGAATGATTTTAATGACAACATATACTCTAGGTGAGATTCCATTCAAAACAGTATATCTACACGGTATGGTTAGAGACAAGCAAGGTCGAAAAATGAGCAAATCCCTAGACAACGGCATAGATCCTCTAGATATGATAGAAAAATACGGAACAGATGCACTACGTTTAAGTTTAGTAATAGGCACAACACCAGGAAACGACACTAGAATATACGAAGAGAAAATTGAATCCTACCGAAACTTCATAACAAAAATATGGAACAGCGCAAGATTTGCCTTGATGAATGTAGAAGAAGAGGACATCAAAAAAGAATTTGAAGTAGGAATGATAAAAACAGCATCAGACAAATGGATACTTACAAAACTTCAAACATTAATAAAAGAAGTAAATAAAGATCTAGAAAAATACAAATTTTCAGAAGCAGGAAGCAAAATTTATGACTTTATCTGGGGAACCTACTGCGATTGGTATTTAGAAATGTCAAAAGGAGATGATAAAAATCCAGCAATACTAATCTATGTATTAAAAGAAACATTAACATTACTACACCCATTTACACCATTTGTTACAGAAAAACTATGGGAATACTTAGATGGAGAAAAAATGCTTATAACCAGACAATGGCCATCATTCAGTAAAAAATTATATTTTGAAGAAGAAACCAAAAATATTGATCTTGTTAACGAAATAATAACAAAAATCAGAAGCATAAGAGCTGAAGCAAAAGTAGCTCCAGGAAAAGAAATTAGCGCAACAATCTATGGAGGTAAATCCACCCAATCTATAGAACAAAATAGAGAAATCATAATGAGAATGGCAAAACTAGAATCACTAGACGTAAAAGAAAAAGGTGCAAAAATTTTAGATGCAAAAGCTGGATTAGTAGATCAAACAGAAATATACCTACCACTAAAAGGACTTTTAGACTTTGAGGTTGAAATAAAAAGACTAAACAAAGAAATAACAAACAAAGAAAATTTTATAGAAAGTTTTAGGAAAAAAATCACAAGCAAAGGATTTGCAGACAAGGCACCTAAAGAAGTAATTGAAAAAGGAAAAGAACGCTTAAAAAACGAAGAAGAAAATCTAGTAAAACTTATTAAGCAAAGAAAGGAACTAGAAGTCTAAATTTGTAAGTCTTTATAGAAATTTTCACGTGATGCAATAGAGATAATTAAAAGATTATCAACTACTCTATATGCAATTCTATAGTTTACTTTTAAAAACATAAAACAATAAGAAAGTATGCCTTTTAACTTAGAACCTTTTAACTTCTTGCCCAAAGAAGGATTTTCTAAAATTTTTAACAACTCATATTTAATTTTTTCTTTCAACTTTTTATCAGACCTCAATATAAATTTATAAGGCTGTCTTAAAAAAACAATTTTCATATATTTTACTTAAACGTGTCCTCAAAACTATAAACCTCCCCAGAATCTTCATAATGACCAAGTTCAGCTAAGATAAATTCCTCCTCCTTCTCTTTAAGCAGGTCTTTTGAGTCAAAGTAAAACTGTAAAGCAATATTAACGACTTTACTCCTATTATCAACTCTTGAAAGCTTTTTCCAATTTGACTCAGTAAATGAAACTGATGATCTAGATGCAGGCATACTAAATAATTAATGATTACGAATACATCATAACGTAACCACAACATTTCATCAATACAATCATTTAAAAAGGATATATAGACTATATAATAAAAAATATGGTATAATAAAATGAAATAAAAACAATTTATGTCCTCAAGTTCCCCATACATTAAGCAATTAGAAAAGCAGATCATAAGCCTGCTCACAGAAAAAAACTATAAAAAAGCCTACGAAAAATACCAGATTTTGGCAGAAAAATTTCCAATGAGTAGAGAGGTTTATAAAATTCGTGAAAAAATTGACAATGAAATTTCAAATGAAAACAAAGACAAAATCGAAAGAAAACTAAAATCCTTAAAACAACTATGGAAAGAAAACAATTACAGTCAAATAATTAAAGAACTAAAACCATTTTTTGAAATAGGAAAAAACAATAAAAAATTCATAGAAACATATCAAAAAGCACAAGATTTATACAGAAAAACAATTGAAAACAATCAAAAAAACTTTAGAAAAAACCAAGACAAAAAACTAGCAATTCTACTTAAAAATGATGCAAAAGAATTTTTAATGGAGCTCTTCCAATTAGAAAAAAACAATCCAGGCAATACATTTATAAGAAACCTAGTAAAAGATTATCGTTCAAGATATATACAACGTGAAATAGGAAGATACAAACACCTAATAGCAGAAGAAAAATTTGAAGTATTAGACAAAATAATAACAGGATTAAAAAAAGTAGACAGAAAAAATTATGAACTCATTTTATTTGAAAAAGAAGTAAAAAATTATAGATACACAGACCAGAAAGGTGACAAACAAGAGTCAATATACGAAGGGGTGAATAATCTTAAAACTCTAATAAAAATAAAAAAATATGCTAAAGCCGTAAAAGCAGCAAATGAAATAATTAGAGCAGACAAAGAAAACAAAGAAGCCCAATCACTTCTTAAAAAATCAGAGATTGGACTTTCAAAACAAACTAGAGAGCAGACCATCAATTTAATTCTAGAAAAAAACATAGAAACTAAACTGGCCTACATGAAGAATAAAAAATCCTTCATTAAAATTTAAGCAAACTTCAAAGCATAAGTCTTACGACCCACACGTTCAAATTTATCAGAATTTTTAAGTGCTAACAAAATTGTAATACGCTTTATTTGTCGACGCTCCAGTACCATGTCGACGATTTCTTCGACAGCTAAAGATTCGGTTTCTGACAATATTCTTTCAATAACATCTACAACTGTACCACTTTCATACCCCCATTCTTTCAAAGCATAAATACCACGACCAATCAGTACAAACTGACCATGTCTAATAAGCTCGTTATGTACAGCCTGCAAATTTATAGGACGATTATCAAAATTTGCTGCAGAAATTTTATCAGCAATAGTTGTAAAATGTTGAGCTTTTTTATCTGCTCTTAGTATATACAATATTTTTTCTCTTAAAGTTTTTGGATGAATATGACGCCATTCCAAAAGTCCAACTGAGTCATCCTGCAATAATGTCAAACGCTTATCTATAGAAATAAGCGATCTAATTTTTCCTTCATCAAAGTCAATGTCCTCAAAAGTAGTCTTTAAATCCCTATGAATACGAGATAAAGCCTTAACATCACCATATTTGTGCAATTGATTTACAAGTTTATTTGCAGCAAACTTGATTGAATAATCAGGCACATTTTTTGCTTTAACATATGGATGAAAAGCAATTGTATTACCAATACAATCCAAATCATCATGTAAAACAAATGAAAGATGAGCAGCACTCCGATCATATTTCATACCACCAGGCAATAGCTCTTCAAGAGAATCCATTAAATCAGACTCTTTTAGAACACCACCATTTTGTAGCACAACATCATAGATATGATCATGCAAACCTTTTAGGGAAGTATTGAAAATATTTCGCTTAATTTTTACTAAAGCATTTTTTTCAATTTGACGAACACGCTCACGAGTAACAGAAAATTCCTGTCCTATTTCCTCAAGAGTATGCTTTTTACCAGCCCCAATATCAAACCTTTTAGTAATGACAACTTTTTCTTTTTCGGAAAGAAGCAACAATAAGTTATCTACCAAATCCCCCAATTCAGTTAAAGTCCTTACAACATTAACGTTTTGCGAAACGTTCATAGAATGAGAGTTAAATTCAGAACAAGAGGATAATAGGAAATTTTTTGGAAAGGCGCAAAAAGTTGATCTTGAAAAACTTGTCAAAATACAGTCTTGTTTTACAAATTAACAGTCTAAAATGTACCCAATACAATGGACAGTACGTATAAACGTCGCTTTTGAATATTTGCTAATTTTTCTTCGTAAATTACTAATATGAACATCAATTGTATTAGTCGAACAAAAAATGTTTTGATCCCAAACATCCTCAAGTAATTGGGTACGAGAGACAACTCTACCCATATTGCTTAAAAAATACTTCAAAAGAGAAAACTCTTTATTTCGAAGTACAATTTCACAACCTGACACAAAAAGTTTACGTGACAAAAGATCCAACCTAACATTACCATGCTCTAATACATCTAAATCATAATTCATACATAATTAGTTATTAACTAATTAAATTGTAGTCAAAAAAAACAACTAATCAAAAATTCCAATATTAATAAAAATAAAACCCCTCAACAATAAGCAAAATTAAAGATAAAACTGTTGTTGAAAATAAGACAACAAAGCTTTAAAATCTAAACGTATAACATAAAGAAAAAACCATGACAGAAAAAAAGAAAGAATTTAAACTAAAAATTTCAGATGAGATTGAGGGAGGCATATATGCAAATGCTGTATCAGTGCATTTTAACAATAACGAATGTATCATAGACATGGCATACCAAGTACCAAATGCAAAAGAGCCAACTATCAAAGTAATGAGTAGAATAAACATGAGTCATCAAACAGCTGAATCATTTTTAAAACTATTTTCAAATGCATTACTAGACTGGAAAAATAAGAAAGAGCAAAAATCATGAAACTCCTAATCCAAAGATCAAAAGAAGCATCAGTAAAAGTTAATGGAGAAATAATTGGCCGTATTAAAAACGGTTTAGTTGTGTTTTTAGGAATAAGCACAAACGACACTCAAGACGAAATCCCAAAACTAGCAGATAAATTAGTTAATTTAAGATTATTTTCAGATGGAGACAAGGATTTTGAAAAATCAATTTTAGAATATAAAAAGGAAATTTTATTGGTTTCACAGTTTACCCTATATGCAGAATGCAACAAAGGCCGCAGACCTACTTTTAATAGCGCAGCAAAATCAGATGTAGCAATAAAAATATACGAAAGCTTCATAAAAATTCTACAAGACAAAGGAGTAAAAGTTGCAACTGGAAAATTTGGAGCAGAAATGGAAGTAAATCTTACAAACGATGGCCCAGTAACAATAATTTTAGAATCAGACAAATAATACAAAACTATGACTAAACAGATAGAAAATAAAATGGATAAAGTAATTGCTTTATGTAAAAGAAGGGGATTTATATTCCCAGGATCTGACATCTACGGAGGACTAGCAAACACATGGGATTATGCACAATATGGTTCACAATTAAAAAAGAACATCAAAGACTATTGGTGGAAATACTTCATCACAGACAGAGAAGACATGGTAGGTATGGACTCGGCAATATTGATGAATCCAAAAGTGTGGGAAGCTTCAGGACACGTCGGTGGATTTTCAGATCCACTAATGGACTGCAAAAATTGCCAAGAAAGAGTAAGAGGGGATCAGATCATAGAAAATGCCCTCGGGATTGAAGCCGCAGTTGGAAAGTCACTTAAACAAATCGGAGAAATAATAAAAGAAAACAATCTAAAATGCCCAAAATGTGGAAAATGCGATTTTACTGAAGCAAGAGAATTTAACATGATGTTTAAAACACACCAAGGTGTAGTAGAAGAGACAGCATCAGCAATCTACCTAAGACCAGAAACAGCTCAGGGTATATTTGTAAACTTTAAAAATATTTTACAAAGCGGACGAAACAAACTCCCATTTGGTGTGGGACAAATAGGTAAATCATTTAGGAATGAAATCACACCAGGAAATTTTATCTTTAGAACTCGTGAATTTGAACAAGCAGAAATCGAATACTTCGTAAAACCAGGAACAAAAGCAGAAATCCTAAAAACATACGAAGAATGGAAAAAAGCATACTGGGATTGGTATGTGGGATTGGGAGTTGATGAAAAAAAGCTAAGATTTAGAGATCACGATCCAGATGAATTGTCGCATTATTCGACAATGACAGCTGATATCGAATATGAATTTCCATTTGGATGGGGAGAATTGATGGGAATTGCATACAGAGGAGACTTTGACTTAGTTCAACACGAAAAAGTATCAGGAAAAGATCTAAAATACACAGATCCCGAAACAAACGAAAAATACCTGCCACACACAATCGAGCCAGCCCTTGGTATTGATAGAACATTATTAGTTGTACTACTTGCAGCTTACGACGAAGATGAGGTAAATGGAGAAACTAGAGTAGTAATGAGATTCAACCCAGAAATGGCGCCAGTAAAAGTTGCCGTATTCCCATTAATGAAGAAACCAGAGCTACAAAAAGTTGCTAAAACAATACTAGCTGACATAAAAAAAGACTTTACAGCAGAATACGACGAGTCAGGAGCAATAGGAAAGAGATACAGAAGACAGGACGAAATAGGTACACCGTATTGCATTACAGTAGATTACGAGAGCTTAGAAGACAAATCAGTAACAGTGAGAAATCGTGATACATTAGAGCAAGAACGCATAAAAATAGACGAATTGAATAAATACCTAAAAGAAAAACTTGACAAATAACGTCATAGTGGTATATTCAAATCGTCTCACTCATTTTGCACATGTAAGGTGAGGAGCATACAGATTGCGACCCTAGCAACCCTAGGGTCTCTTTTTTTGTATACAGAAAAAGCCCTATACCCTTGTAAAAAAAGCCAAAAAATGGTAAAATAATAGGAAATAAAAAACAAAAACAAACAAATGTTAGAAATTCTTAAAAGTATAGGTTACTTCCTACTAGAACACTGGATTTTGTTATTAACATTAATTCCAATAATTTGGATAGGAATTTTGATAATATTTTGGAGTTTAAGGATCTATTATAGATATTTACAAAACAAAGACATTCTTTACTTAAAAATCAAACTTCCAAGACAAGATTCTACAAAAGATAATGAAAAAGAAAACGAAAAAGATTTTAGAGAAAAAATTGGTGTAATGGCACAATTTTTTAGAAACCTGCATGAAACAAGAGAGCTTAATCTATTAAATACAATTAAAACAAAACTTCTAAAGAAAAATACATTTTCATTCGAACTAATTTCTCAAAACAAATTGGTTGATTTTTATGTAACTACTGACAAATACTATAAACAAATAGTAGAAAAACAAATCACATCATACTACCCAGATGCAGACATCGAAATTGTAGAAAAATATGATCACATCAAAAAAGGTAACAAAGTAAAAGGATATTTTGCATATCAACAAAATGATTTTTGGTTTCCAGTCAAAACATATAAAGAAGTTGAAAACGATCCGCTAAACAGTTTGACCAATATTTTTTCTGAGATGAAAGAAGAAGAAACGGCTGTAATGCAAATCGTAATAAGACCCATAAATGATAACTGGACTGATAAAGCACGAAAATTTGGTGATTTATACTACAAAGATAAACCAGCAAATTCAGGATCAAGCATACCAGTACTTGGATGGATACTTAACGTATTTAAAGGGGTATTACTAGGAGTGGACAAAATGAATCTAGACGACAAATCAGACTCAGGAGGAATAGTAAGAATGCTACAGGCAAAAGAAGACGTAGCAAAAAGAATAGGTGAAAAAGCAGGTAAATCAGGATTTGATACAGTAATACGCTTATTAGCAAGTGCAAAAACAGAATCCAGAGCTGAAGAAATAAGCAACAACATGATCATTGGACTTAACTTATTTAGAGATAACAATTCAAACTGGTTTCAAACTAGAAGGCTACTCATCATCGATTGGATCAATGATAAATGGTTTTTATTTAATTTTAGATATAGACTTTTATATAGCAAATTTTGGATATTTGGAGAAAAAAAATCACTACTATCAGAAGACGAACTTGCAAGTCTTTACCACTTTCCATCCATAAAATACAACAGATCACCAATAATTAGATGGATGGACTACAAAGTACTTCCTGCACCAATTGACCTACCACAAGAGGGTATACTACTGGGTCACAACGTGTATAGAGGCACAGAACAAGAAGTTAGATTTTTAAAAAAAGACAGAACAAGACATTTTTATATACTTGGAAAATCCGGTTCAGGTAAATCAGCATTTATTTCATACATGGCAAGACAAGATGCATGGAATAACGATGGATTTTGTGTAATCGATCCACATGGAGATCTCGTAGAAGACATATTAACCTATATTCCAAAAGAAAGAGCAAAAGACGTAATAATATTTGATCCATCTGACAAAGAAAGACCAATGGGACTAAATATATTAGAAGCCAACACTCCAGAAGAAATGGATTTAGTATCATCACAAGCAACAGAAATATTTATTAAACTATTTGGTGATGAAATTTTTGGACCTCGAATACAACATTATTTTAGAAATGCATGCTTAACTCTCATGGAAGATCAGGAAGAAGGAGCAACACTAATTGATGTACCAAGAATATTTACAGACGAAGCATTCCTGAAATACAAAGTAAAAAAAGTTAAAAATCCAGTAGTTAAATCATTCTGGCAAAACGAATACGCAAACACTGGTGACAGAGAAAAGCAAGAGATGATTCCATACTTTAGTTCAAAATTTGGGCCATTCATCACAAATTCAATAATGAGAAACACAATTGGACAAGTAAAATCCTCGTTTAATATTAGAAACATAATGGATAACAAAAAAATTCTACTAGTCAACCTATCAAAAGGTACAATTGGTGATCTAAATACACAGTTACTTGGACTTATAATAGTAGCAAGGATACAAATGGCGGCAATGAGTCGTGCCGACATTCCTGAGGAAGAAAGAAAAGATTTTTACCTATATGTGGATGAGTTCCAAAACTTTGCCACAGATAGTTTTTGCTCAATACTATCAGAGGCAAGAAAATATCATCTTTGTCTAATAATGGCGCATCAATACATAAATCAGCTAGTTGTAAGTAAATTTGGTAATACTAGTACACAAATTAGAGATGCGGTATTTGGTAATGTGGGCAGTCTTTGCTCATTTAAAGTAGGAGCAGATGATGCAGAATACTTAGCTAAAGAATACGCACCACTACTTACAGAGCAAGACATCATCGGTATTTCAAACTACAAAATGTACTTAAAACTAAACATAAACAATACAACTTCAAGACCATTCTCAGTATCAACAATCTGGGATGAAACAGGCAAAAACAATAAAGTTGCAGAAATAGTTAAAAAATACTCAAGCCTAAAATATGCAAGAAGCAAAGAGTTCGTAGACGAAGAAATACGTACAAGAATCGGTATAGAAATCGACTCAGACCCTGTAGATTTTGACAAAAAAGAAGGGGAGGAAGCTAGCTCTGAAAACCCAATGGAAAAAATACTTAGTGATGTAGCTAACAAAGAAGAATAATATATAAAACTTTCTAACACCATAGCAACTTAGTTTAGAGATAAAACAATAAACCAAGCTTGACAAAAAACCAAAATACCTTTACATTAAAGTCTATTTGTTCTTTGACATACATTTGTAGAGAGAAATTTGCTATATAAGCCATTGTGGTCTTACAGGCAGATAGGCTCTCTACGTTTACTACACAACTACAGGATTTGAAAGAATCCAAAGGAGAACAAAATGCGTCACATTACAGCAATGGCCATCGCGGCAATTTTCGCAACTACCACCTTCACACTTCCGAGCATTGCGTTGGGAGATTCGGGCGGTAAGACTGCCGGAGAAATGCTCGCCACACACAGTGTGGAGGAGATATCAGAAAAATTTGAGACACTAAACAAAGCAGGGATTAAAGCCCTGCTCACCAACCTCACAAACGTTCAATTAGGTACCGTTTGTGAGGAACTCGAAGAGGTAAAAGTAGCTAAACTGCTCGAATACCTCGATGAGGAAAGGTTCCTCAAATTGCTAAGCGCACTCGATGATGATAAAATCATCATCATCATGCACAATCTCCCCAATAAGGGAGATCAGTGGCTGAGAGGCCTCAAGGATGACGAGACACGCGAAAAACTTTTGCCTTTGGCAAAAGACAGTCAACTCCAACCACTTCTCACGCCAATGAGCAACAAAGCTGTTGGTGATTTCCTCACCGAAAACGAGGATGAGGGTCTAAGCACCCGCATCGTCGTTGCACTGCGAGAAAATGGAGGAGGATCCACTATTGCAACTAAAGACTGCAACTGCAGCTCGCAGGTCAGTAGGGCTCGGAAGAAAGGAGTTAAGGAGGGAAAGGAAATCTGCTCCGCAGCCGCTGCGGAGAAGCCCAAAGAGATCTGCTCCACCCCACAGGTGGATGCAGACAGCTACAAAGCGAACACCGTAACTCCAATCAAGTAGTAGACAGAGGAGCCGCATCAGAAGCCGGCACTATATCATAGTGCCGGCTTCTTCCACGTAGAAAAATATTTACATAAGCAAATAGCCCGGACAACATGTTGTCCGGGCTATTACTTTCAGGTTTTTCAAATAACCAAAGGTTCTCCACAAGAAACCTTCTTACCCTCCACCACTTCGATGGTAAACGTACCGTCATCGAAGTACTGAACTTCGTAATGAGTAAATGGTTTATCCATTACTCCAACAGTAACCCCACCATAGTGCAACTCAAGCCAAGTATTTCCACTTGGCCCTTTGACCAGGTTCAAAGCCCAACCCAAAGGAAACTCCTCCGGGTTAGGGACATCACGTACAAAGTGACGGACAGTTGGACACATCTCACAAATGTAAACATCCATGATAGTGTCGGCTTTCTTTACGTTCCAAACGGAACGATGAGCCTCTTCCAAAGCCGCAAGGCGCGCCGAAGCGTCCGAACTGACGTAGTGCCAATAGCGCAACCGATCAGAAGACTGACCGCTCTGCTCCAGCTCTCTGATACGCTCTCTCGAGAGTACCAAAACATCCACAAAGCAACGCTTACGCAGCTCCGTGGACTCAAACTTTTCACACTCATCAAGTGAGAATGAATCCTCAAACGATGACGACGAATGCGCCACCGTCTTAGTTGTTGTAGTTTTAGAAGCCAGAGGCACGCATGCCACAAGCGACGATGATGCCATGACCATAGTCATGGCGACAAAAACGAAATAACGCATGATCGCCTCCAAAGTAAAGAGAAAAAGTTGGTGATTTCTTGGTTCTAGCAATCAACTTAAATTAACTAGTAGAACCAAGAAATAAATAACCTGAAAGTAATAAATCAAAATTTCCACCCTCTCAGTACCAAAAAAGTACAAAAGAACAGAAAATTGACTTACTACAAGATGTCAAAGAACGAAACAAGACTAGAATTTAACTTAAAAACACAGTTTTGTCAAACTAAAACTGTAAAATTAAACAAGTTAAAGACACCTAGTGGTAGCAGGGAGCAGATTTGAACTGCCGACCTCCGGGTTATGAATCCGGTGCTCTCACCAACTGAGCTACCCTGCCAAATCTCAATAAATGCAAACAATATTTATATACATACTTCACCTGGCCGCACCAGACGCAGCTCACAAAACGAAGTCTGGTTGCGGGGGGCGGACTCGAACCGCCGACCTTCGGGTTATGAGCCCGACGAGCTACCTCTGCTCTACCCCGCGTCGTTAAGTAAAGAGAATATATTCAGTATTTACTAAAAAGTCAACTATCAAAAAACAAATTCCACCACTGACGAGGTATCGAGTCTCCATCATATCTCGCATAATCCGGTAAATCATCAACAGTAGCATCATCAAAGCCCGCATCAATAACATCAGACGACAAAATTATAATCTCCTCACCAGGATTGATCAGGCCTAAGTTTTGCTTAGCAATTTTGTCTATATATTCCTCAGACGTAAAATACAAATAATCCTGAGTCTTAGCCTTATTTTCAAGCTCAATCTGTAAATTTTCTTCTTTAAAAGTATCCACATATCTATCAACTAAATAACTGTTATAAACATTTTTTGTGAGCGCATAAATCAAGTATGCAACAAGCACAAATTCAATAATAATTATAAACTTAGTCAAACTGTTTGAATGAGAAAAATTTGTTGCCATAAACATTTATTTTAGCGAAAAAAATCTATCACACTTCACATCGATAATCAATTAAGCTAACATAAAATAAATTAATTTTAAAAATGAAAGAATTTAGCAAATACAACTCCATATATTTTTGTGGAATAGGTGGAATAGGAATGTCCGCTTTAGCCATGTTTATCAAAGAAAAAGGACATGAGGTTTCCGGATCCGACCTTGTTAAAAGTGAAATAACAGATGACCTAGAAAACAAAGAAATAAAAATAAATTACAATCAAGTCAAAGAAAATATATCAAAAAACATCGATTTATTTATATATTCACCAGCAGTTGGAGAAGAAAATCCAGAGAAAAAAGAAGCAACTCAAAGAGGCATAAAGTCACTAAGCTACCCAGAAGCACTAGGGGAGCTATCAAAAAACTTTCACACAATCGCAGTCACAGGCACACACGGAAAATCCACAACTACAGCGATAACATCACTTATACTAGAAGCTGGGAATTTAGACCCAAACGTAATTATTGGCACAAAAATAAAGGAATTCAACAATTCAAACTATCGCATAGGAAAAAGTAAGTACTTTGTTATAGAAGCATGTGAATATAAACGGTCATTTTTAAATATCAGCCCTAAAACCCTAGTAATCACAAATATAGAAGCAGATCATCTAGACTACTACAAAACACCAGAAAATTACTACAAAGCATTTGAAGAAATGATTGAAAAAATCGACAGTAATGGACACATCATAATCTCAAAAGGAGACATAATTGCAAAAAATATAATCAAAAACTCAAAAGCAACAGTAATACAGTGGGACAAAGAAAGCCTAGGGATGGAAATAAAACCCGGAGTACCAGGTGATTTTAACGTACAAAATGCCTCTGCAGCCGCACAATTAGGACTTTTGTTAGGTATAGACAAAAACACAATAGAAAAATCCATAAATAATTTTAAAGGCACATGGAGACGATTTGAAAGAAAAGAGACATCAATCGCTAACACAATAATATTTGACGACTACGGACACCACCCAACAGAAATAAAAGCAACACTCAAAGCAATAAAAGACAGCTACCCAGGTAAAAAAGTCTTGTGTGTATTCCAACCACACCAATATAATAGGACACATGCGCTACTAGAAGGCTTTGGACAATCATTTTCAGACACAAATCAGGTACTCATCCCAAATATATACCGCGTGCGCGACACACAAGAAGACATAAGTAAAATAAGTCCTGAGATATTAGTAGCAGAAATCAACAAACACAGTCAAAATGCAATCCACATAGACGGACTTAAAAAGACCAGCGAATACATCAAAGAAAATTCAGATAATTTTGACATAATAATAACAATGGGAGCAGGGGATATACATGATATATATAAGTATCTATGATATTACTTTCTCCTCCAAATAACACCATCTGGTCCATCTTCAAGCAAAATACCCATTTCAAGTAATTCATCACGAATTACATCAGAAGCTGCATAGTCTTTATTTTGACGTGCCACCTGACGTTTATCAATCATATTTTTAATCTTATCATCTAAAACTTCATCATCCTCATCCGGCAAAATAACACCAAACACAGAATCAATATCAGATAAAAACTTCAAAGTAGCAGCAACTTCATTAGCGCCAATAGCATCCTTATCCAAGAAACCGTTAACAGATTTTAAGAAATCAAAAATATTGCCAAGCGCACCAGATGTATCAAAGTCTTCATTCATAGAATCCTCAAAACCACGCCTCACCATATGCAAAATATCCCCAAACGATGAAGAATTATCAACATCATGCTCAGAATTAAAAGCTCTAAGCCGTCTAACAAGCGCATGAAGCCTCTCTAACATAGCAGCAGACTGATCCAAAAGAGCATCAGAAAAATTAATAGGCTTCGCATAATGTGTCTTTAAATACATCAATCTAATAACCTTAGCATCATACTTTGCCAAAACATCCTCCAAAGTAAAAAAGTTATTTAAACTCTTACTCATTTTTTCATTATCAATGTTTATCATACCATTATGCATCCAATATTGAGCAAAAGATCCAGGCCCAAAACATCCCTCAGACTGAGCAATCTCACACTCATGATGTGGAAAAGCCAAGTCACCACCTCCACTATGTATATCAAATTTTTCTCCAAAAACCTCATAAGTCATTGCACTACATTCAATATGCCAACCAGGACGCCCATCACCCCAAGGACTAGCCCAAAACGGCTCACCATCCTTTTTAAATTTCCAAACGGCAAAGTCATACGGATTTTTCTTTTCATCATTAACCGCAACCCGCGACCCCATACGCAAATCCTCAAGTTTTTGACCAGATAACTTACCATATTCCTCAAACTTATTAACATCATAATAAACCCCATCAGAAATCGTATAAACATAACCTTTTTCATCAAGAATTTTTATCAATTCAATAATTCCTTCAATATTGTCCGTAGCTTTTGGCTGAAGAGTAGGAGTTTTAACACCAAGCTTCGCATAAGAAGCCTCATATTGTGGAATAACACGTGCAGCCAAATCCTCAACAGAAATACCCTCAGCATTCGCACGCTCAATCATTTTATCATCAATATCAGTGTAGTTAGTCGCAAACGTGACATTATACCCCAAATACTCTAGATAACGCCTAATAACGTCAAATGACATAGCACTTCGACCATGCCCAATATGCGGAATATCATAAACAGTCGGCCCACATACATACATCGAAACTTTATTTTCATTTAGAGGTTTAAATTCCTCTTTTTTTCTTGTAAGTGAATTAAAAATCTTAAGCATTATATAAGTTTAGTTAAAAAGTCTAAAATAAAGTATACAGACAAATCCACTACAATCAAAGCTATCAATGGAGCCAAATCAAACATCCCAATCCTATGTGGAAATTTTCTAAAAAAACTAAAAATAGGCTCTGTAGAGCTATAAATAAAAAACGAAATTGGACCTCTTACAGGGTTTTTACCCATTGTAAACCAAGACATTAAAATACGCACAAATATAAGTACACGTAAAATAGTACCTAAGGCCTCAACAAATTTATAAGTAAATAAAATCAAAACATCCATCAAATAACATTAAAATATCAATTGCAGAACGATTCTAGCAAAAGCAAATTAAAGAGTCGAGTATAAGGATAGAATTTTTTTACGATTTGTATAAAAAGCACCTAAAACAAATGAAACAAATATCAACCAATAAACACCAGGACCTGTTTCACTCACATCCGCATCCATATCCGAAATCGCATCCTGTAGAACATCAGATCCAGCCACACCATGTGCAACATTTGGATCATCAACATCAACAAATTGTGGAGACGGAACTGCAGAAGCAATATTACTAAGCTCTTGTCCAACAACACCATCCAATCCTACAGCCACCACTGCAAAATAATATCTAACACCATTTTCCAACTTTGGAATATACCAAGTATTAGAATTAGTAAACGTATCAACAGCATGTATCAAGCGTGTAGAATCTGTACCATAAAACACTCGATAATAAGCAATTTGAGAATCCACAGCAATCAATTCATCCCAATTTAACACAATACGAGTATCATTTGGCACTGCAATTAAATTAGAAACAGATGGCAATACAACAGCTGCTGCCGGCAAAACATTTAAAGTTGCTCGCTTTTCCATACGAGTTTCATTGCCCAGTAAATCAACCAAAACAAGATCAATATTATAATCTCCAGGAACTGCCGGAGCATTAAATTTTACAAAATAATAAGAATCCTCATATCTTTCAAAATCATAAATACCACCATCAAACAACATCGCAGCTTCAGTCAATTCCTCATCAAGAAACATACGAATCTCAACTTTACTAGAAGCATAGATTTCGCCATCAGGCAAAATCTCAATACGACTAAGCTCTGGTGCGGTAGTATCAATATTAAAAGTAACAACTGCACTTGTCCTATCAATTGTCCCATTATTATCCAATACTGCGATATATAAATTATGAACACCATCAGCCAAAACAGGAGTCGTATAAGTAAATTTACCCTCAATACCAGCTAAAAGTGTAGTAAGTAAAACATCATTATCATAAACAGAAATTCTTTCACCCGGTCCAACAACACCACTAACAACCTGTATATCATTACTAAAGGTACCCGCAACTGGATTTTCAATCAAAATACCAGGACCGCTCAACGAAGAAGAAGACCCAGAAACAACATTAAACTCATACTCAGCAAACACAGTAGGTTTATCCAAATCACGAACCTCAATCACATATTTATCCACTTGACTAAATGCCAATGACAAACTAAATGTATGTGATCCTTGATCAGAAAGAGTAAAAGTATAATCATTTGGCAATGAAACCGCCCCATAATTATCACCAACAACCGAAAATCTCACATTTCCATTATAATTAGAAACCAACTGATCTAAACCATCATATGCACTTACAGTAAACGAAACAGAGTCCGCAGGATTAATTTTAGATGGAATATTTTCAAATTTTAAAGATTCAACAGGTCCAGAAGAATTTCCAACCGAAGAAGCAAAAACAGTATCAGAATTTACAAAAGCAATACGAGCTCGAGACTCAAGTATAACATCCGAAGCCATATCATAAACCGTATAAGTCACTGCAGCAACATTTTGAGAAGAAACCTCAAAATACACATATCCATTTTGATCAGAAATATCACTATTTGTAGTAACAGTCACTTTACTATCGCTAGAAATAAGTTTTACATAATGCCCAGCAATTGGATTTAAATTTTCATCCATGAGTTGTACAACTACCTCTGCTTTCTCTCCAGTATTTACTAACTGATTTGCAGGTGAAACAATAGATGTTTCAGCGGAAACCATATCAGAAAACACATTAAATATACTTACCGATGAGGAATATCCGTCAGCAGGATAATAAGCAGAAACACGATATTCACCAACTACAGTAGTATTTGATTCACTAAATTTAGCAAAAACCTTACCTGATGCATCAGAAAAAGAAGAAAAAACAGTTTTATTTCCATCAGGATTTTTAACTTCAAAAACCACTTCAGAACTAGGTGTCACATTTTCTACCTTAAAACTCGTAGACATACCAGATATTGTATCTAAAGCGTTTACAAATAATGTAGGAGAATACGCAAAAACATTTTGTGCAAATACAATAAAAAATATAAGATACGAAAGTATAGATATAACTATTTTTTTTGAGCAATTTCCCATTTCTTTTTTTAAATCTTTATATTATACTACAAAATCAAAAATTACTCAAGATATAAGCAATAACATAAGCAGTATGGCAAAACTTAAATTATTAATATTTACAGCTTTATTTTCAATAATTGCATTAACAAATCCAGTAAATGCACAAATTCTTGAAAACACCCAAATATCAACAAGTCCCGAACTAAACTATTTACAAGCTGTAATCAATAAAGAAAACGCAGTTGAAACCAATAAAAGTACACTTTTTGACGCAGGAAACTCATTTATACCAAATCCAGACCAAGAACAAAGCTACTTTTGGGACTTTGGAGATGGAAATTCAGACGAAGGAATAGAAGTACTACATATGTATAAAGAGCCGGGAGATTATACAATAACATTAACAATTAAAGACGGAGAAAATGAGTCAATAGCAACAAAAAATATATATTCATATCGTAAAATAATACTATTACTTTCAGACAACATTGCAATCAAAGAGAGACTGGAGGTTATTAAACAATATGCAAAACAAGAAGGAGTTTACATACAGGTAATAGAGAGTTTTGGTTCCAGTACAGAGTTTATATCAGAAGAAATTTTAGCAAAAAAATTAATAAAAGACTCATCTAGCATAGAAAATTCAAAAGAAATCCTTATTTGGACAGAACAAAACGCAGGGCTCAATGCTCTATCAAGATTTATTCAATCAAAAGAAAAAGAAATCAATTTTGAACAAAAATCTATAATAATAATAGACAATGACTTTAGCAATGGAACAAACAGATTGCAAAATCAATACAATCTCATATCACCTAAAAATATTTTAGTAGCAAAAGAAGTTGCAATATATCCACTAATAGAAAGTAGCGACAATCAAGAATTAATAGAAAAATTAAACAACGGAGGATATGAATACAAGGTAGTAGATGAAAAATTTGGAAAACTAAGACCGTGGAACTTTATGTCATACATAGTAAATATATTGATAGAAAAAGGAATTCCAGACAACACCATCGCACTTTTACTACTACTACCAATAATTGCCTTCATAATAACAATAATGAAACAATTTGTAGGTCTAACAACCTTTGGAATATATACACCTGCAATAATGACACTGTCATTTTTAATAATTGGTGTACACGCAGGATTGTTGACACTACTAGCAGCCTTTACTGCTGCCGCCATTGCAAAAATAGCTCTAAAAGGCACTCGCATGTTGTTTATACCTAAAATGTCCATAGTAATAACACTTGTAGCCCTTTCTCTATTATTTATACTTACACTAAGTCTATATCTAGATTTATTTAATGCAGAGTTTCTATCAATTGCAATATTTCCAATGATCATCTTAAGCACATTAGTAGAAAAATTAATCAAAGTTAAAGACGAAAAAAAATTAATGTCAACTCTAGTATTAATGGGAGAAACAACAGTAGTTGCACTTGTAGCATTTATTATAGCAGGAGGCAAAATCAACATAGGAAGCTCAGGATTTCAAATAAAAATCGTGAGAGAAACAATATTAAACTACCCAGAATTAATATTTCTATTACTAATACTAAACTTTGCAATTGGAAAATGGAGTGGCCTTAGATTAGTAGAAAGATATAGATTTAGAGAAATATTAAGACATATAGAAGAATAACAACAAACAATGTTTTTAGATAAATTATTTGGAAATAAAGGCATACTAGGAATCAATGCAAGAAATCTCTTGTATCTAAAACCATACAATCCACAAAAAGCGATAAAAATGGCTGATGATAAAGTAAAAACAAAACAATACTTATCAACAAGAGGTATACCAGTACCACGTCTATACAAAATAATCAGAAACAATAAAGAATTAGAAAACTTCAACCTAAATTCACTACCAAACAGCTTTGTAATCAAACCAAATAAAGGATACGGAGGAGAGGGGATTATACCAATTATAGAAAAAAAAGGCACAAAATGGATTACAATTAGTGGCAAACAGCTTTCAAAAGAAGATATATTTAATCACATTAGAGAAATCCTAGATGGTAGATATTCAATTTCAAATGTTGGAGACACAGCATTTTTTGAGCAATTAATAGTTGCAGATCCTATAGTTGGTAAATATTCATATGGCGGACTACCTGATATCAGAGTCGTTGTACATAATCTAATACCAGTAATGGCAATGCTAAGACTTCCAACAAAAGAGTCAGAAGGTAAAGCAAATTTACACATGGGAGCCGTTGGTATTGGCATAGATATAGCAAAAGGACAAGCCACACACATAGTGTATAAAAATAAAATTATAGATGAATTACCAGACGGTTTAGGTAAAATAAAAGGCTTTAAAATACCACATTGGAATGAAATTTTAACAATCGCATCAAGATGCCAGCTTATAACTAACCTTGGATATCTTGCAGCAGATATTTGCATTGATAAAAACACAGGACCGTTATTGCTAGAAATCAACGCTAGAGCAGGACTAGGAGTACAAATAGCAAACCTAGCACCATTAAGAAAAAGACTAGAAAGGATTCAAGGAGTAAAAGTAACAAATCCAACTAAAGGAGTAAGAATAGCAAAAGATATGTTTGGAAATGTTGTAGAAAAAGAAATACAAAATATATCAGGTAAACAAATCATTAAAACCAAAGAAAGCGTAGAACTAATACTAAAAAGTGGAAAAGTAAAACTAAAAGCTCAAATCAATACCTCTAAACAAAGAAGTATAATTGATGAAAAAGTTGCAGAAAATCTAGGTCTATTAGATAACTCTACAAATTACGACGAAGAAAAATCACAACTTAAAATAAAATTCTCATTAAAAGGAAAAAGGCTACAAACAGTTGTTGATGTAGAAGAAGTTCCAAGTAAAGAAATAAAATTTGTACTTGGAAACAGAGATTTAACAGAGTTTTTAATCGACACTAGTATAAGGAAAAAAAGCCCAACAAAAAATTCAAATGAAGAAATTTTAAATAAAAAAGATCTAGATATATCAGATGAAAATTTAAAAGAAAACTACTATCAAAAGATTGATAGAGACATCATAAACATAGATAAAAGGATAAAACTCCTATATCACCTAACTCCAATAAATCTCCAAAGTGAAAAAGAAAAATTTCTTAAAAATCCAAATTTCAATCCACAATTTGAATATCCAAAGGTGATATTTGATGAGATGGAATTAATAAACAACTTAAGTAAAATAAAAACAGACGACAGTCCAATAGGTAAATTATTTCAAGCAAAAAAAGAAGAAGTTCTTAAAAAAATAAAAATAATTACATCAATAGGAGAGGATGAATTTACGGAAAATTCAATAAGTCTATACGGTAAACCAACAGAAAAAAATGTAGAAATTTGTAAAAACTACATAAAACATATTGATACAAAAAACAAAAAACACTCAGCATTAATATATAATGCAAATGATTTAAAAGAAAAATTTGAAGAAGTCCTAAAATCTCACAATATTAATAACTGGCAGATTAAAATAAAAGAAAACCTTATACCTACTTGTGTTACAAATAAAAACAACAAATTACTTATAAAAAACATAAAGTTTTCAAGAGAAAAAATAGAAAACCTAATTGTGCACGAAATTGAGACTCATTTATTTACAAACGAAAACGGAAAAAATCAAAAATATGAAATGTTTAAATATGGATTTGCTAACTATCTTAAAACTCAAGAAGGAATTGCCATGTACAACGAAGAACAACAAAACACCATCAGTATTCAAAAAAACTTCAAAGTACAATCATTTGTAATTGCAATAGCTTTAGCATTAAATATTTCATTTTTAGAACTACACAAAACACTTGTAGAAAAATATAAAATGACAAAACTATCTGCATTTGGCACATGTCTTAAAGTTAAAAGAGGATTAAAAGATACAAGCAAAGCTGGAGCTTTTACAAAAGACCACATATACTTTGAAGGTTACTTACAAGTAAAAGAATTTATGGACAATGGAGGGGATTTAAAAGATTTATATATTGGAAAATTTAATCTTGATGATTTAGAAATAATCAAAAACATAGAAAACCTCAAAGAGCCTCAAATTATGCCAAAATGGTACAAACCTAATAAATAAACATAGCATCGCCAAAACTATAAAATCGATATTGATTTTGTTTTGCCTGCTCATAAAGCTCTAAAACTTTAGCTACAGGGTCCATAACACCCTTATGCTCCAAAAACGATGCCACAAGCATAATAAGTGTGCTCTTTGGCAAATGAAAGTTAGTTATCAAAGCATCAACAGCCTTCCAGTCATATTTGCCCGGATATATAAATATATCAGTTGAGGATTTAGCTGGCAAAAATTTACCATCAACACAGCTACTTTCCAAAACACGCACACTAGTAGTGCCCACAGCAACTATTCGACCTTTACCAGACTTTGTATTATTAAGCTTTTCTACAACATCCTCACAAATCTCAAACTCCTCATCATGCATTATATGATCCGCCAAGTCATCAGTTGTCACCGGTAAAAAAGTTCCACGTCCCACATGCAAAGTAACCTTCTCAAACAAAACTCCTTTAAATTTTAACCGATCAATCAAAGCATCAGTAAAATGCAACCCTGCAGTCGGTGCCGCCACACTTTTTTTAACAGACTCATCTGCAAATACAGTCTGATAATCATCATAATATTTTTGATCATCAGCAATATAAGGCGGCAAAGGTATACTTCCAATATTTTCCAACGCATCTCTAAGATCAATTTCATCATCAATATTAAATCTCAAATCCCGCGTACCATCCTCTCTAATTGCAATCACTTCAGCCTTAAGCCCACCAGGTAAATCAAAAACACGGCCCAATTTAAAAAATCTACCTGGTCTCACCAAAACATTAAAACCAGCCCCTCCAAGATTCTTAAGCAAAAACACTTCCTTATTATCAAAAACAATCCGAGCCGGAAAAACCTTAGATTTATTAACAACCAACAAATCATCCGCATTCAAATATTGCTCAATATCAAAAAATCTCTTATGACTAATTTTATCCGCAGCAGTATCATAAGCAAATAAGCGCGAATTATCCCGAGGACTAACAGGGGATTGCGCAATATGCGACTTAGGCAACTCAAAATCAAAATCCAACGTTTTCATATACTTCAAATTATCTAGGCCAAAAAATATCAAACCTAGCTACGCAAAGCAAATATTTTACTACCAATTAGTTTTATTATCTGCAATTTCAAATTGTCCCTTAACATCACGCTTTAACACAATCAAAGTCATATCATCTTCTTGTCTATGTTCCTGCATAAACACCGAAACATCCTTTGCAATATTATAATTAACTCCATCAGCCGAATACTGCGGAGCATAAGTGCGTATAGCAGTTTTGAGTCTCTCAAGCTCATAAAGCTCACCAGCATTATTGCGCGCCTCAGTTATTCCATCAGTATAAAGAATTACAAAATCCCCATCATCCAATTCAATTTCAAGTTCTTTAATAAGTTTAGAATTATCAGGAACCATACCAAGCGCCACACCTCCAGACAATATTGATTCACACTCACCAGTAGCCATCCTATAAACCAAAATATACTCGTGACCAGCACCAACATAAGTCAATTTTTGAGTTTTATGATCCCAACAAAGCATCACCATAGTCATAAACATAGCCTTTTTTACATGTCGCTTAATATATTTATTTACATTAACCATAATTTCAAAAGCTGAATCCGAAAGATCAGCAAATACAGTAACAAGCGAATTAACCATAGTCATTATTAAACCCGCAGCCACACCATGCCCTGTAACATCTCCAACATAAACAATAGTCCTATCCTTAACCGTAATAATATTAAAGCTATCACCTCCAACCTCAGAAGCCGGACGATTTTTAGCCACAACCTGAATCCCAGGTATCTTAGGGTTTTCAAGCGGCAAAATATCTCTTTGCAATTGAGCAGCAACATTAAGCTCACCCAGCATTCTCTTTCTATCCATTATATCAAAACTCACCTTACCCAAACTATGTACCACACGATTAAAAAAGTAAGCAATCACCCCAAGCTCATCAATCCGAGTAGAATATATATTTTTATACTCATTACCAGTCAACAAAGATTGCATTTCACTAACCATAGAACTCAATGGCCTAATAATCTGATGCCAAAGAAACACAATAAACAAAAGTACATATAAAGAAAGAGTAGCTACAAAAAATTCTAATGAAACCATACTTTGACCAAAATAATCAAAATACCAAGCCATTAAAGCAACTGGCACAGCAAATAAAACCATTACAAACGCCAATTTTCTAATTAAACTCTTTTTTACAATTCTCATAACTTTTAAGCTAAAACTTCGGATATATTTTTATAAATATCAACTATTTCATGCATACCAATTGCATTAAAAACATCAGCAACATTAGATTTTAAACCAACAAATACAAGTCGCTTTTCATTTTCTATTAAATAAGCATTGATCTCCATCAGATATCCAATACCCTCACTATTTATAAAAGCAAGATCAGTAAAATCAAAAACCAAAGTACGACCTACAAAACCTTTAACAAGCTCATCAAGTTGCTCTCTAATTTCCAAATGACCAGCTTTATCAAACTCACCATTAAATTTTACCAAATCCACCTTTTCATTTACCTGTTCAACATAGATATTTAAATGATTATTCATAATATTATGGGTTAATTATATCATTTATATTATCGACTTCATCATATTCTTCAGCCAAACAATAAAGCCATTTTAACATTACAAGTTTAGATCCATCTAAATCATCAAGACTTTCAGACTCCGATTTAGAAATAAAATCTCCAACTTTTCCAGAGACAATATGCTTAACAATTTTATCAATATTTTTATACACCATCGGATGCACATTTTGCAGCATATTACGAACTTTTTTAGCAACTGACTTATCAGAATGAAACAACAAGTCAACTAAAATAGGTACAGACTCATAGTAACCCATTTTTGCTAACGCCACAGCACTTTCTATTTTTACATCCAAATTGTGAGAATACAAATGATTAAGACATTCACGCTTTTTAGATTTCAGATTAAGCTCACCAATAGCATATATGGCAAGTGCAACTTTCTTATCTTCAAAAGATTTTAAAAATAAATCAATTTTTGCCACAGCCCTATTTTGATATTTTTTAACCTTACCAATAGCTATAGCTGCACTAATTTGATACATAGGATTTTTAGACTTTAAATAAGGCATAATAATTTTTAAAACATCAGGATCCTTGTAATTACCAAGTGTCAAAATTGCCTCAGCTTTCTGCTGATTATCTGGCCCATCCAAAACATCCATCAAAAATTCAATAGCCGATACACCACTCAAGTGAGATAAAAGACGAGTAATTTTAAATCTAATCCTTTCATGTTTTTCTGTACTACAAAGTTTTTTAAGTTGACGCACAATCTTAAGTCTTAAATACAAATTTGACTTTGCTTTTTTAAAGAAATAATCATATTTCATCAAGCTATCAACAGCAGCCTCTCTAATAGCAGTATGCTCATCATTAAGACATCTCAATAAGTCTTTTACAGCATTAATCTTTTTCGTCTCACCAAGAGCAATCAAAACCCTCACTCTCAAAGAAACAGGCTCCTTATCATTTTTTAATATACGTAAAAGATATTTTAAAATCTTTTTGTGTCCTTTCTGAGAAAGAATATCAATCGCGTTTGCGCGCAGTTCTTTTTTATCTGAATGCATAAGTTCATGAACAGCAACTTCAGTATATTTTGATTGCTGCGCATAAACTACATAAAAAAGAAAAACAGCAACAAATATCATCATCAAATTAATATACAAAGTCAAAGCAGATCCTTCAAAAAATGACTGCAATAAAATAAGCACAAATGTACCAACAATTGCACCAATTGGCCTTACAACACCTTCCAAAAGTTCACGAGTATAATCACGAACCTTTTCCTTCACAGCATAATAAGCAGTATGATAAGCATTATTGCCAATAACAGAAGTTATGGTAAAATTATTTTTAGCCAAAACAGCCGTTGAAAAACCAAAATTAAACAACAAACCAACCAAACTAAACAAAGTCACAATAGGATGCAAAATCATACTACCAACAACTCCTAGTGAGTTAATCAAACGACTACCGGCAAAAAGCTGCACAACCAAAGCAGAAAAACTAAACAACATAAATAGCGCTCCTAAATCATGTACAAATGAATGTTCCAAACCACTTCCTGCATCAAAAACAACATCAGAAAAAACATTAGAATAAACAGCACTAGTATATTGATATTCCAATAAATTAAATAAAAACCATTGAAAAAAGACAATTAAAAATAATCCCTTAATAAATCCTGAATGTTTAACACTTTTACACTCAGTCTTAATTTTTTTAATTAAACCCACATTTTCTCTAGGTGCTTCTTCCTGCTTAAAAAATGTCACCTTGTCATAAAATGAATCGTAATAAGTAAGCGCCGGAACTAACAAAAACAATAAACCAATCCAAATATATACAAACCTATAAACTTCAATACTATTAACAAGCATCAAAATAATAAATCCTGCAACTATACCACCAATAGTTTCAGATGATTCTATTAATGGGAATGTTCTTTCACTTTCAAGTGATGTAAACATTCTTTCTACAAAAGAATTCATCAAAATTCTAAACTGTACCAATAAACCACCTTCAACAACTAAAAGTAAAAATAAAAAGCCACGCATACTAATATTAAACAAAAGCGTAGCTATAAAAAGCAATAATCCAGAAATAAAAACCGTCAATAACATTATCTTTTCAGATGAAAATCTATCCAAAAAATTTGAATAGATAAAAGATCCAGCAATTGTTAAAACAGCATTTACCACAAAAAGTATTGGCAAGTTTACAATACCATAACGACTAACAAACAAACCAACAATCACAGTCCAGCCAAGTACAAAACTAAATCTATACAAAAATCTTATCATCCAAGCAAACAAAACTTTTTTCCATTCTGATCCATGCACATTAAAGATTTTATCTAAAAGTGCTAATTGTCTAATCTGATCCAACATCTTTTGTTTTTATATTTAGTCAAAAATATCTCTATATTATACAATATTTAAGGGCAAAAAACAAGAACATAAGCACAAAAACAAATCACAATAATGTAATATCAAAAAAAATAAATTTTAAAGAAAATGAAAAGAAAATTTTTCAGACCAATATCTATAGGATCTGCAACAGCACTAATCTCAATAACCTCATTATTAAGCTATGCAATAGGTCTATTAAGAGACCGAATAATTGCAGTAAATTTTGGTACAACAAGTGCTACAGACACATACAATGCATCATTTTTAATACCAGATTCATTATTTAATTTATTTATTGCCGGTGCACTATCTGCAGCATTTTTACCTGTTTTTTCAGAGTATCTAGCAAAAAATAAAAAAGAAGCCTTTCGTATTGCAAATACAATGCTTACATCAGCAACCATTACAATCGCAATTTTGGCATTAATTGCATATATATTTATGGGCAAACTAATACCGATATTTTTCCCAGAAGCAACAGCAATAATGCAAAACGACATAATAGGCATGACAAGGATTTTACTACTATCGTCCATACTTTTTGCTATAAGCAACACCCTAGGTAATGTCCTAATGAGCTACAAACACTTTATTTCCTACGCAATTTCACCAATACTATATAATCTTGGAATTATAGTAGGAATAACACTATTACACGATAAAGTAGGTATATATTCCGCAGCATATGGAGTTATAATTGGAGCATCTCTACACTGCATTGTTAGAATCATCGACACATTTTCCACAGAATATAAATATAGATTTGAGCTAAAAGTAAAACACGAAGGATTTAAAAAAATACTCAAGCTTATGCTACCAAAATCAATCAGCTTAATTGCATGGCAAATAAACCTATATATTTATGCAGTTGTAGGTATCAGCATGATTGAGGGGGGATTTGCAGCATTTAATTATGCAAGAAACATACAAAGTTTTGCCGTAAGTTTATTTGGAATAGCATTTGCCACAGCAGTATTTCCATATTTAACAAACACAATAAGCAACGGAGAGAAAGATAAATATACAGCACATATTCAAAAAACTGCACAAAGGATTTTATTCTTTACAATACCAGCAATGGTCGGAATCATGGCAATGTCAGAAGAATTAGTATCTTTAATACTCGGAGGAGGGGAGTTTAATGCAAATTCTATCGCACTTACATCATCTATTCTATTTTTCTTTGCAATTTCAATACCATTTGAAAGCACAGTACACATTTTAGCCCGCGGATTTTACGCATTACAAAACACATTAACGCCAATGTTAATAAATTTAACAGCAATGACAATTATAGCCTTAGGCACAATATTTGTAGCACCAAAATTAGGCATAGAGTGGTTTTCAATCAACTTTTCTGTAGGACTTAGCATACAAGTATTGTTATTAACAATTTTCCTAAGAAAACACCTTCAAACATTCAACATAAAAATATTTGCATCTAGCATATTAAAAACAATTATCGCAAGTATTGGAATGTATACAATTCTCTATTATACAAAAGAGTTTTCAATTATAAAAAACGCACAATTACTGATATTATTTAGACTAATAATTGGCGGAATATCATTTTTTGCACTTGCAGCGATATTTAAATCAAATGAGCTTTCAAGTGTTAAATACATAATTGATAGAATTCTAAAAAAGAATAATAATGAAAAACAAATCATTTAACGACAAAATATCAACAAAAATAGCAATAAGCATAATTATAATTATAAGCATGTTAGTTTTAGGCTACAAAGCAAATACAATCAAAAATTTTGCAAAAAAATACATGGCCGATACAAACTTTGAAACTCAACAAGAACAAATAGTAAACAAGGCCAAAATAGAAAATTATAATAAAAATATACAAATAAATGAAAGTCGAACTGATACAAAATCACCCTTAAAACAATCAATACAATCAGTAGACAGATTTACAGAAATACCAACTACAAGCTTTATAGAATCACAATTTATTTGCCAAGCACCACTAGAAACAGAAGCAAACTGGGTATTTCACGAAGAAAGTTGTGAAGAAGCAGCTTTATTACAGGTATACTTAAACGAAAAAAGTAAAACAATGACAAAAGAAGAAGCAAATAAAGAAATTCTTAAAATGATTGAGTGGCAAAAACAAAACTTTGGTGGTCACCATGATATATACGCTGAAAAAATAAAAGCCATGGCACTTGGATTTTACAATCTAGAAAACAATGAGGTTAAAATTATAGAAAACGCCAGTATTAAAGATATTAAACAGCAAATTAGTCTTGGACATACCGTTATGGCTCCTGTGACATCATTGTATCTAGAAAACCCATACTACGAGCATCCTGGATACCACATGCTACAAGTCATTGGTTACACAGAAGACCACATAATAACAAATGATAACGGCACAAGAAGAGGAGAGAGCTTTGCATACCAAACAGACAAGTTTGAAAAAGCACTATTAGACGCTGGAGCAGATATACTAGTTTTAGAATTAAAGTAAAAAACAAAGTAAAAAAAAGACCCAGTCACATAAGTGAAAAGGTCTTTAAATATATTTTATTTTTATACAGAAAATCTAACAAACTCTTTAATAGTTGCACCAGCATCAGACAATAATTGTTCAATAGTTTTTTCTGGGTCTTTAACAAATTTTTGTTTGATAAGCGCACTTTCTTCTCTAAATTTTTTCTCTTTACCCATCATTATATTTTCCAATATATTTGCAGGTTTTCCTTCAGATGCCAAGTGCTCAGCCCAAATTTCTTTTTCTTTTGCAACTAACTCCTCACTAATCTCATCTGGAGAAATAACCGCAGGATTCATAGCAGCAGCATGCATTGCAATATCCTTTGCTAAAGTTTCACTTCCACCTTCCAAAGCCACCAAAACTCCAATTTGACTATTAGAATGTAAATAAGCACCAATAACTGGAGCCTCCATAAATTTTAAACCTCCTATTTGTAAGTTTTCTCCTAATTTTAATCCAGCATCCTTCAATAATTCAATATCAGTATCTTTATCTGTAATTTCTCCAGAAAGAAGCTTTGCATTAACAGATGAAACCATTTCTACAAATTCATCACCACGAGAAACAAAATCAGTTTCACACAAAACCATACTCATTGCAGCCTTAGATCCATCAACCGAAACAGCAATACTACCATTTGCAGTTGTTCTTTCTGATCTTGCAGCAGCCTTAGCTTCACCTTTTTTTCTTAATACAGTAACCGCCTCATCAAAATCTCCATTCGACTCTTCTAACGCTTTTTTACAAACAGTCATAGAAACACCTGTCATGTCTCTCAACTTTTTAATTTGCTCTATTGATACAGTCATATTCATATATTAATTAATAAAATTACATAGCGAATCTATTGCCCGCATAACTTTTAAAACTCAATTGTTAATAGCTTAAACTTTTCTGCTTGGTTTTTTAGATTTCATCAGTTCCTTTTCTATAATTCCAAACAAAAAGCTTAATGACTTAAGAGCATCATCGTTAGCAGGAATAGGATAGTTAACCAAACTTGGATTTACATTTGTATCAACAAGTCCAATTACTGGGATATTTAGCTTATTTGCTTCTTTTACAACAATATCATCACGTAACGCATCAACAATAAAAACTGCATCAGGTAGTCCTTTCATAAACTCAACTCCACCCAAACCAAGATCCATTTTCTCAATTTGCTTTTTCATCTTTGCAACCTCTTTTTTTGTATATTTTTCAAGCTCTCCAGATGCACTTTTAGATTTTATATCTGTAAAATATTTTATTCTAGTCTTAAGTGTAGAATGATTTGTCAACAACCCAGATATCCATTTAGATGATACATAAGGCATATTTAATTTATCAGCCAACTCTTTAAGTATAACAACAGTCTGAGGTTTTGTGCTCACAAAAAGTATGGTTTTACCTTCAGACACAAGTCTTTTCATAAAAGTCAAAGCCTCTTCTAATAATTTGTGTGTGCTCTCTAGATTTATTACATGTAAACCATTTCTTTCTCCATAGATGTATTTTTTCATTAATGGGTTCCATTTTTGTGTTCTGTGTCCGACATGTACTGCATTGTCAAACATCTCCTGTAAAAGCTGTTTTGTCATATTGTTATTAATTTAAGACCTTGAATTATTTTATAAAATCGCGCATAATCTACTTAAAAACATTGATAAATGCAAGTAAAAACTACTAAGTTTATCTTTGACTGAAATAAATAAATTTGGTATAATACTGTAATCGAAATAAAAACAAACATGGAAAATCAAAAAGAAACAAAAATTACGATCACTTTACCAACAAATGCATACTTTATGTCTGGTATACGTGATTTTACATTAAACATGATAAAAAACACTACTAATTTTCCAGAAAAATGGGCATTTAGATTTCAGTCTGTAGTTGACGAACTATGTAACAATGCTATCGAATATGGATCAGCTCCAGGTAGTGAAATTCGCATATCATTCACACACATGAAAGACGAATATGTAGAAATAAGCGTAGAAGACACAGGCACAGGTAAAAACAAGATCACAGCTCAAGAACTAGAAAAATTATATCAAGACAGAAAGGAACCAGGATATGTATTTACAGGAATAAGAGGTAGGGGATTAGTAAAGATTATTGGAGAATGGTCTGACGATTTAAAATTTGAAGACAGAAAAAACAGTGGATTAAAAATAACAGTTAAAAAATATCTTAAAGATACTAGATTAAATAGTGTCGGTATTTCACAACAAGTAGAAACTATACAAATTTAACCAATAAAAAATGACTGAAGTAAGCATTACAATAGAAACCGGACAACATCCAGTAAACGGTAAAACTTTAAAAATAGTAAAAATTGCCGGACAACTAGATGAAAGCAATGTAGATCAAGAAATTCAAAAAATATATCAAACAATGGAAGAAACTCCATCAAACCTTGATCTAATATTTGATCTTGAAAATCTTGAATACATGAACAGTAAATCAATCGGATACATGACAGATTTATATGGAAAATTATCAGAAAGCGGAGGGAAAATGTTTATAACAAAGGCAAGACCAAATATTACAGACATACTACAGGTAGTAGGACTAACACAACTAGTCACTCTGTACGACACAACTGAAGAAGCAAAACTTGCACTAAGTACAGCTCCAGTTACACCAGCTGCTCCTGTAGCACCGGCCATTCCTTTGGCTCCAGCCACTCCAACTCCTGTAGCAACCCCTATAACTCCTATTGCACCTGCAACAACAGTTGAAACTCCAGTAACTACAATAGAAACAGTAATACCTGAAACTCCTACAGAAACTATAGTAAATACACCAATATCAGAACCAGTAGTAGAAACACCTGCAACTCCAATCGAGCCAGAAGTAGCTACAACCCCTGTTAATTTACAAGGTTCACCTGAACAAATAGCACCAGAAATTCCATCTATACCAGTTGCACCAAAAGTTGAAGTATCAATGCAAGCACCAACACAGCCTGTAGCTCCCACTGCTCCTGCAGCACCAGCAGAAACCATAACAGCAGTGGCACCTGCTCCTCAAGCAGCACAAGCACCAGCTACCCCAACAGTAGAAGGAATGCCAGAAGCACCTGTAAATAAAGATTCAGACGCTAGCTATACATTTGAATAAAAATTCATAAATGAGCCATATTAAATGCTACAACACCAAATTTTTCTATTAAGCATATCGACATTTATGGCAGCTATACCCGCTGCAATATGGCTATACATTTTATTTGCAAAAACTAAGCAACACAAAGGAACAATTGCCTTAGTATTTGGCTTAGGCTGCCTTACAGCACCAGCATTATTAGGACTACAATACCTTTGGGCAGACACACCTTTAGACTTAAGTGCAATTATCACTAGATACTTTCCAGATTCTCAATTGTATATGTACATATTGTTTGGAATTCTTGAAGAAATTACAAAAATGTACGTAATAATATCCATAGATAACAAAAGTACATTAATTAAGACAACAAATGATACCATACGCTACAGCCTAGCTGCAGCATTGGGATTTGCATTCACAGAAAACATATATTATTTGGTATCATATTGGTCAATCATCAGCACTCAACAACTAACAGGGCTTTTAATCTTTAGATCAATTTTTACAACAGCCGCACACATGATTTTTTCAGGTGTATTTGCTTACTATTATGCAAAAGGTAAGTTTTCAAGTGAAATTACAAAAGTTAAGGAAATTGAAAAATCAAAAGAAAGCACAATTACAAAATATATTGGTCTACTATTCAACCTGCCAAAAAGTCATGCATATCAACAAAAGCTAGTACTAAAAGGTTTTGCAATAGCAGCAGGTATGCACATCATTTTTAACTATCTACTAGGTAAAGATCTAAAAACACCTGTAATAATATTTTTATGTTTAATGTTTACATATTTATGGTTTCTACTCAAAAGTCAATCAGGTAGCTTGGATATAAACATTGACGTATCCACAAAAAAACATTCAGAACTAAAATTAAAAGACGAACAAGCAATAATCGAATTACTTGGAGTATGGTATAGACAAGAACGCTATCTAGACGTCATAACAATCAGCGAAAGGTTGCTCCAAAAAGATCCAGACAACATAACTGTAAAACTACTCAGAGCAAGTGCAATGGATAAACTCAAACCCATAAATCCATTTGTACAACTGTATCGATCTATATTTCCAAAAGCTGAAACAAAAGACAAAAACACTCTCTCAAAACAATTAATAGAAAAAGAAACAGAAAAAAAAGTTAAAAAGATGATCGAAAATCAATTAAAAAAAGAAGGTAAATTTATAGAAAAAGAAAAAGAAAAACAAAGCAAAGTAAAACCCAATCAACAAACAAACACAGGTAAAAAACCAATGAACGAAAAAGAATATATTTCAACTCTAACAAAAGGGGATAAGTTTGATATAAATTACTAAACATTTTATTTGCACAAGATTTATGCTAACTTCAAAGCAAATAAAATATATAAATGGATATTGATAAATTAAAAATCGCGCTGGTTTTTGATTGGATGACAACACCAGGTGGAGCTGAAAAGGTGCATTTTGTTATACATCAAATGTTTCCAGAAGCTAAAATCTTTACATCCGTTTATAATAAAGAAAAACTAAAAGAGTTTAACAATGCGAACGTAAAAACTTCATACATACAAAAACTCCCACTAGCAAAAACTAAACATCAACTATACTTAAGTTTAATGCCATATGCATATGAGTTGTTTGATTTAAGTAAATTTGACATTGTCATTTCAGGATCACATTCATGCGCAAAAGGTATAATCACAAAACCAGAAACTGTACACATATGCTACTGCCACAGCCCAATGAGATATGCATGGGACAATTGGCACAGCTATATCAATGAATATAAGATGAATCCCATTTTTAAATTTTTTGGTAAAAAATTACTTCATAAAATAAGAATGTGGGACAGACTTTCAGCAGACAGAGTTGATTATTTTATTGCAAATTCAAATACAACTAAAAAAAGGATTAAAAAATATTACAGAAGAGATTCAGAAGTAGTTTTTCCAATGATTAACGCCAAAAACTTTAAAATCAATCCAAATAAAAAAGAGTATTATTTTGCAGTTGGTAGAATGACTCCATATAAAAAATTTGACCTAATTGTAGATGCATTCAACAAAAACGGGTTAAAAATAAAAATTGCTGGCACTGGTATAGCCTTAGAAGAATTAAAGAAAAAGGCAAAAGATAACATAGAATTTTTAGGATACGTTAAAGATGAAGAGCTAATAACATTATATTCAGAAGCAAAAGCTCTTATTTTTCCACAATTAGAGGATTTTGGTATTACTCCATTAGAATCAATGGCATCAGGCAGACCTGTTATAGCATTTGGAAAAGGCGGAGCGCTAGATTCAGTAATAGAAAACCAAACGGGAATATTCTTTAAAAAACAAACTATAAACAGCCTCAACAAGGCAATAGAAAAATTTGAAGAAAACATAGATAAATTTGATGCACAAAAAATAAGACAACACGCCCTCAAGTTTGACCAAGAAAGCTTTAAAAAACAGCTAAGAGAAAAAATCCAAGACGCTCTAGAAAAACACAACTCCTAACCCGTAAGAAAGGCAATTACAATATTGACAATAGCAAAAGAGGCTAAAGCCAATACAAAACCTGCAATACCATAAATGATTGCATTTTTGCCCTTATCTTTGTTTTCTGAAAATCCAGAAAACATGTACAAATACCCACCAAATATCATACCACCAACAGCTAACACACCTGCAATACCAATAATAAATTCCAAAACATATCGTATATAAAAAGGGACCATCCAAAGCGCAATATTACCAGTTTTAATACCGCACCCCATTACATCATTTGCTGTAGCATCAGTTTTATTACCAAGAGTCATTGTACCTCTACTTCTAAAAATTTTATCCCGCACATTAATCATATTTCTCTCAACATCATTCATAAGTATTTGACACTCCTTAACTGAAGAAACAGTAGTTTCCGGTAAAACAGTGCCAATTTGTGGTGTTGAATCTGATGTGTTTTGAGCAAAAACGCTTGGCATATTTAAAACAAAAACCAGTAATATAGCCGTTAATGTTTTCGAAAATTTATTCATATATAATTTAATTCCATTTATTATACCATAAAAGCTTGATTATTTAAAGCCCCACAACTATAATCTCGCCATACAAAAGTGAAAAAACCCAACAAAACACATGAATAAAATCGCAACAATAGCAATAGTAGGAAAACCAAACGTTGGGAAATCAACGCTTTTTAACCGGCTAATCAAAAAAAAGTTTGCAATCACAACTGAGATTGCAGGTACAACAAGAGATAAAATCACACACA
>RRYU01003761.1_pt1 | contig 54153 bp, 54 predicted proteins | sample 2162651 | NCBI WGS metagenome assembly RRYU01 (sample SAMN10267283, study PRJNA491782) | microbial mat metagenome | isolation source: biomat in the production well | place: Japan: Minami-Kanto gas field, natural gas well KTG3 | collected 2017-06
TTCCATTGCAGGGATGCCATCGAAGCTTGCCTCCATCTCCAGCTTGAGTTCACTTCCCTGTAACTGTGTTTGCAATCTCTGGGTTAGATCGGCGCGCAGTTCGGCCAGGTCCATTCCCGGCAATGGGCGCAGATCAATTTGAAGTTCGCATTCGGCGCAGATGCGGTTGGGGTTGTCGCCACCCTGGATGCGTCCCAGATTGAGAGTCGGTACTTCTACCTTGAACATGGGGTTGCGGTGTTTTTGTTGCAGTTCATCGCGCCATTTCAGAATTTCGCTCATCACCCCATACATGCCTTCCAAGGCGCTTACACCGAGACTGGGGTCGCTGGAGTGGCCGGAGCGCCCAATCAGACGAATGGTCTGCATGGTGATGCCTTTGTGCATGCGGATCGGCTTAAGTCCGGTGGGTTCGCCAATCAGGGCGTGCCGCCCAAGTCTGCGATTTTCTGTCACCAGTGCCTTGGCCCCGTTCATGCTGCTCTCTTCATCGGCGGTGGCGAGGATGGTCAGTGGTTGCTTGAGACTCTTTAGATCAAGATAACGCACCGCTTCGATCACCAGGGCGAAGAAGCTCTTCATATCGGATGTGCCTAGACCATAGAGTCGCCCATTGCGTTGGGTTAGTTTGAATGGGTCCTGGCTCCAGCGTCCTTCATCGTAGGGTACTGTGTCGGTATGTCCGGACAGGACCAGGCCTTGATCGCCTCTTCCCGCCGTCGCGATTAGGTTAGCCTTGCCGGGGTGGCCGGTCAGGTGGCTGATCTCTATGTTAAATCCGACAGATTCCAGCCATTCGGCCAGAAGCTCAACCACCAGCATGTTGGGCTGGTCCCACTTGGGGTTTATGCTGCTCACCGACGGGATGGCGATGAGTTGTTCGATCATGGTGGTACAGACAGGTGTTTTCATAATCTGGATCAATATGTTGGATAATGCATAATAAACACGCTCCACCCATTTGTTGCAAGGTGGTATGCTGCACTATCTCAATTTATGGCCAATATAAAAGGTTACTAAAAGTGAATGATACAAGGCCTGCTTTGATATGGATGTCACTATTTATCCTGATTGTCATCGTTCTGGCGACAATATTGTTTCAGCCATTGCAAGCCGCATTTGTTGCCAACAAGGCGTTCAATGGGATGATTTTGGGCGTACTACTAGTTGGTATAAGCATTAATTTTCGTCAGGTATTTGCTCTTAAACCGGACATCCTTTGGATTGAGTCATTTGCCAAGGAAGAGGCCAAGGGTGCGGGAAAGCCTGAGCCAAGAATGCTTACGTCGATTGCCAAGATGTTAAGTGGGCGCAACCAGGAAGGATTCCTGATGTCGGCAATGACCATGCGCTCATTGCTTGACGGTATTCGTATGCGTCTGGATGAGTCGCGGGATATCTCTCGCTATTTTACTGGGCTGCTAATTTTTCTAGGTCTGCTGGGTACATTCTGGGGTCTGCTGGATACTGTTATTGGTGTGGCTGATGTCATATCCAATCTGTCAGCCGGATCTGATGACGACATGAGTAAAACTTTTGACGCACTTACTCGTGATCTTCAGGGGCCTCTCACAGGAATGGCTACCGCTTTTAGCTCATCCCTGTTTGGTCTTGCAGGAGCGCTGGTGGTTGGTTTTCTGGATCTACAGTCTGGCCACGCCCAGAACCGCTTCTTTAACGAACTGGAAGAGTGGCTGTCTGAGCTTACTCATCTTCCAAGTGGAATTTTTGGCGGCGAGACTGAACGTACCATGTCCAGCTTTACCGAGGCTTTGTTGGAAAAGACTGCGGAGAATCTGGATAAGTTACAGCGGGCGGTGACACGGGGAGAGGAAGAGCGTAGGGAGAACATCTCCAAACAGACAGAGCTTGCAGAACGGATCGCCGAGCTGACCGACCAGATCAAGGCGGAGCAGAAGATTATTCTGAGTCTTAGTAAGAACCAGATGGACCTGCAACCGGCGGTTTCGCGCCTGGTAGATCTGGCCGCAGATGGCTGGGCTGGGGATGAAGAGATTCGCCAACATATTCGCAATGTCGACGTACATGTTGCCAGGGTTCTCAGTGAGATCTCCACCGGGCGCGCCCAGTTAATGGATGAACTGCGTGACGAAATGCGTCTGTTGTCTCATGCGATTAGCCAGAAGAGCAACAAATAGCGGCTGAGCCCTTAGGCATGATGAATACGTATTTGAGAATAAAACCGCAGCTCCGCCTGAGAGAGAACACGGACTGATTATGTACAGCCAATCACGCCGTAACCGTAATGCTGTGAATGTTTGGCCAGGCTTTGTAGATGCCCTGGCCTCGGTGTTGCTCGTCTTTATCTTTATGTTGTTACTGTTTGTGGTAGGACAGTTCTTTCTCACCGACATACTCATGGGGCGGAATGAAGAACTGTTTCGGCTTAATCAGGATATGGACGTGTTAAGCGGTAGCCTTATCGTTGAAAAACACAAGACAGCCACCCAGCGCAAGCGTATTGATGAGCTGAACAAGAGTCTCAAGTCTATCTTGATGGAACGGGATAGAATTAATCAAGAGTTGGGCCTGAAGCTGCGCGAAATCGCCAGCCTACAAGAAGATATCGCAGCACTCAGAATATTCCGCAAGGAGATGGAGGAGAAGATCTCAGTCATGGCTCTGACTCTGGAGCGGCAGGAGAAGCAGTTGCAACAGGCCTCCGAGCAGAGTGCGAAGGATAGGCAGACAATCAGCGCTAATGAAAAGGATCTGGCCGAGCTTATGGCCTTGAGAGATAAGCTGAGCGCGGAGGTTGCGGACCTGACCATCGCCATCACCTTGAATCAGGATGAGCTTACGGCGGTACGTGATCGTTCCAAGTCTCTGGCGCAAAGATTGTCTGATGAAGAGGAGCGTACTCGTCTGGCGCAGGAGCAGATCGACAAGAAGGACATTCGTCTGCAAGAGCTTAGAGAGCTGCTGGCCAGCGTTGATCAGGCACTGGCAGAAGAGAAACATCTGAGTGCTGAGAAGCAGGAACAGCTCTCAGAAAATGCAAAGACGCAGTCTCTGCAACAGGCCGAGATAGAAGCGCTCAGGACAAAGCTGGATCTCTCCAGTACCCAGGTAAGCCAGCAGCAGACAGAGCTGGATCGACTCAACATTGAGCTTAATCGCGAGCTTGCTAGCAAGGTGAAGGAGCTCAGTCGCTACCGATCCGAGTTCTTTGGTCGTCTGCGTGACGTGCTGGGGGACCACCCGGATATCAGGGTGATAGGGGATCGTTTTCTATTCCAGTCAGAATTGTTGTTTGCCAGCGGTTCCGCTGTGCTGGGTGCGCCGGGACGGCAACAACTGAAAAAACTTGCCGCAACCCTGAAGGAGGTCTCGGGAAAGATACCGGAGGATATTAACTGGATACTTAGGGTAGACGGTCATACCGACAAAAACCCGATAAATACCGGACAGTTCCCATCCAACTGGGAGCTGTCAACTGCGCGCGCACTGTCCATAGTCAATTTCCTCATCGCCGAGGGGATCGAGCCCAGTCGGCTTGCGGCCACTGGCTTTGCTGAATTTCATCCCCTGGATAATGCAGAGAACGAGGCCGCTTATAGCCGTAATCGCCGTATAGAGTTGAAGTTGACTGAGCGCTAGATTTGCTGCAAACACACCGTAGGCCACTAATCCTGTATATTTGGATTGCGTTGTTTGAAAACACACATCAAGACTATGTTATATAAACCATGTTGCTATGGAGCACACTATGATATTTAAAGTTAAACCAACCCTTATCTGCCTGATCGCTATGTTCGCATCGCAGCCGCTATTTGCGGAAATCGTATATACCTGTCCAGAAATATCTACTGCAAAACAGGTGGCGGACTGTCCTGCAGACGAAGAGATGAAGCGTATGTATGAGCTGACATGCGGATTGGGTGAGGATAAGAATCCAGATCCAAGCGTTGCCGGCATCTGTTCCAGCTACGATGCCTTTTTGCAGAAGAAACAGAGTGCTCTCTGGGAGTCAGGGGATGGACAGTATATGGGGTATGTGTCCTGCAACACGCCGGCTTCCAAAATTAAACAGGGAAGACTATTAACGATCGGCCTGAGCCAGCGCGGAGTAATGGATAAGATAGACTGTTCCTATGAGGGTGGTGTAACGCTGTCCCTGAGGACGCGTAAACAGTGTCGTATTCCAGGCGCCAAGTCTAACCGCAAGGTACTGTTTCTTGATTGCAGTGCCGCAGGTGCCGATTGCAAGGCGATCTGCGAATAATAGGATTGCATTTAATGGCTGTGGAGATGGAATTTTATCGCATGGCCGCTATTATTAGTTTTAATCATTAGTCCCGAGGTTGTATGTCAGGTTTGGATAGGCTGTTTAAGCAAAATTTTGCATGGGCTGAAGGCATTAAGCAGAAAGACCCGCACTTCTTTAATAAGCTCTCAGAGCAGCAATCTCCAGAATATCTCTGGATTGGTTGTTCCGATAGCCGGGTTCCGGCAAATGAGATTATTGGGATGATGCCGGGTGAGATATTTGTACACAGAAATGTGGGAAATCTGGTGATCCATACCGATCTGAATTGTCTGTCGGTGGTGCAGTACGCCATTGATGTCCTCAAGGTAAAACATATTATTGTCTGCGGTCACTATGGCTGTGGTGGCGTGTCTGCCATAGTTCAGGATCAGCGTTTTGGGCTGGTCGATAACTGGCTGCAACATATCAAGGATATCTATTACCGCTATGAAGATCGATTCAAAGAGTGTCAGGACGAAGAGGAGAGGATTGATATCTTATGCGAGATAAATGTTGCTGAGCAGGTCCTCAATCTGTGTCATGCAACTGTGGTGCAGGATGCCTGGGAGCGCGGACAGGAGTTCTCGATCCACGGTCTAATCTATGGCGTGCGTGATGGGATACTCAAGGATCTCGGTGTTACCCATAGTTGCAGAGATGACGTTCCGGTACCAATGTTTAATCCTATTGCCCTGGGCCGCGTTTGATTAAGCTGGGCTAATATCTATACAGTAATTTGATTTACACCCACTCTTTAATTTATGGATTCGGGTGTAACAAGTCCATAAAAGTTGGATAATCCATTTGAGATTTGCTTAATACACTAGGCTCTGGCTACTAATGTCGAGCTGATTTTAATTGTTGTGGAGAGAAAAATGCCCCGATACCGTTCAGCTACCACCACCCAGGGTCGCAACATGGCAGGAGCCCGTGCCCTGTGGCGTGCCACCGGCATGAAAGATGGCGATTTTGACAAGCCCATAATCGCGGTGGTCAACTCCTTCACCCAGTTTGTACCCGGTCATGTGCACCTAAAGGATATGGGGCAGCTAGTAGCGCGCGAGATTGAAGCGGCGGGAGGTGTGGCCAAGGAGTTCAATACCATCGCCGTGGATGATGGTATCGCCATGGGCCATGGCGGTATGCTCTACTCTCTGCCGTCACGCGATATCATCGCTGACTCGGTTGAGTACATGGTCAACGCCCATTGTGCCGATGCCATGGTATGTATCTCAAACTGTGACAAGATCACCCCGGGAATGCTGAACGCGGCCCTGCGCCTTAATATCCCCGTGGTGTTTGTCTCGGGTGGTCCTATGGAGGCCGGTAAGACCAAGCTGCACAACCAAGAGATCAAACTGGATCTGGTCGACGCCATGGTTATGGCGGTAGACGATAAAGAGTCTGATGAAGACGTCGCTGCAGTTGAGCGCTCTGCATGTCCTACCTGTGGTTCATGTTCTGGTATGTTCACTGCCAATTCCATGAATTGTCTCACCGAAGCCTTGGGCCTGAGTCTGCCGGGCAATGGTTCTCTGCTGGCTACACATGCGGATCGCAAGGAATTGTTCCTGGAGGCGGGTCGCCTGATAGTAGATCTGGCTCGTCGCTATTATGAGCAGGATGATGCCTCTGTCTTGCCACGGAATGTTGCAAACTTTGATGCCTTCGAGAACGCAATGTGTCTGGATATTGCCATGGGCGGGTCTACCAACACTGTGCTGCATCTGTTGGCTGCTGCTCATGAGGCCGAAGTGAATTTCACTATGGCTGATATTGATCGCCTCTCTCGCAAGATACCGCACCTGAGCAAGGTTGCCCCTTCCACCCCGAAGTATCACATGGAAGATGTACATCGTGCCGGAGGCGTGCTGAGCATTCTGGGTGAGTTGGAAAAGGCTGGTCTTGTACACGCCGATGCAGGTTCCATCCACAGCGGTAGTCTGGCAAACGCCCTGGCCAAGTGGGATATTGGACGCAGTGATGATGATGAAGCGCGCAGTCGCTATCTCGCAGGTCCTGCCGGTATTCCATCGCAGGTTGCGTTCAGCCAGGATTGTCGCTGGCCAGATCTGGATCTGGATCGTGAGGGTGGTTGTATCCGTTCCAAAGAGCATGCCTATAGTCAGGACGGTGGTCTTGCTGTGTTGTACGGTAATCTGGCAGAGCATGGCTGTATCGTAAAAACTGCAGGCGTGGATGAAGCCATTCTGGTATTCAAGGGGCCGGCCCGTATCTTCGAGAGCCAGGATGCGTCAGTTGAAGCTATCTTGAACGATGAGATAAAACCGGGTGACGTGGTACTGATTCGCTATGAGGGACCCAAAGGCGGACCCGGTATGCAGGAGATGCTATATCCCACCAGCTATCTGAAATCCAAGGGTCTGGGTGCTGCCTGTGCTTTGATTACCGATGGGCGTTTCTCTGGCGGAACATCTGGTCTCTCTATTGGGCACTGCTCACCTGAGGCTGCCGAAGGCGGTAACATTGGGTTGGTGCAGGAAGGCGATACAATCGAAATCGATATCCCTGCCAGAACCATTAATATTGCTATAAGCGATGAGGAGTTTTCTGAGCGTCGCAATGCTATGGAGAGAAAGGGTGATAAGGCGTGGCAACCGGTCAGCCGCGATTGGATGGTGTCTCAGGCTCTTCAGGCCTATGCGGCCATTCCTACCAGTGCGGCCCGTGGCGCAGTGAGGGATCTGTCACAGCTTAAACGGGTCTGATATTCTCGCATCTGGCAGGCCATTCCTGGCCTGTCGGGGGAGGGCTGAAAGCTATGGTCCTCGCTACCAGGTCTGTTTTTTGGTGCGGGTCTGCAAGCGAGGTAGAACCATGCCGATGATAATCCCCAGGATGATCACTCCAGCACCAACCAGAAACCAGTGTTGTGCCTGAGCGTTCTTAACCTCTTTTAATTCCTGCTTGAGGTTCTCTAATTCCCAGGTCTGTGAGGCTAGCTGTTTGCGGAGTTCTTTGCGTTCTTCTGCGATACGCACGGCATCGGCGGAGATCTCTTTTATCTCCTTCAGCTCTGAGTCTGTGCTGGTCTTAGATGACTTGAGTTTGTTGTGTTCAGCTAACAGCTGGCGGTGCTTCTGTTGTAATTCCTGATATGGGCGTAAGGTTTTATCCGCTCGTTGTTTTATTTCACTATATTTTTGTTCCGCCTCGGTTAAGCGTTCCCTAGCACTGGGTAATTTCATCAGCTGTCTGGTTAGGACGTAACCCAACTTTCCCTTGTCATCGCGAATTTTAGAGTAACCGGTTTTGCTATTGCTGGAGACTAGCTCCACTTTTTCACCTGCCGGTAGCATGCGCTGGATCTTGTGGCTGGTGCCCTCGCCGGCGCGCATGGTGATATGTGTTTGGTCGGTGATGTAGCGTGGTTCCGCCTGAAGGCTACCAATCGCGACTAGAAGCAGCAGAGGAAAGACTCTTTTCACTTTTAATTTGTGGTTGTTAATGGATTTAGGGATGAGGCGTATTCTTTCAAAACCTTTTAGGGTTGTCCAAGTAGTTTTAAAAGATATGTGCGCCAGTTGCGGTTTTGGCGGAAGGAAGCTGATAAATATCATGTGTATGTCTGGTTTTGTTGATAGTTATGCACACATATTTATTAAGTCAGATAAGATATTATTTTTCCCCAATATATGGAGCATACACAGCGCATTAAGTAACTAATGCATTGATTGTAAAGAATAAATATAGCGTGTAAGTTTTTGCGTCATTTGTTTAAATACCACTATCACTGTCAGATAAGGATTGTTATGGCATTTTTTTGCACAGAGTTATCCACAGGGGGGGTGGCAATATAATAATTCCTTTTACAACATAGTGATAGCTACGCTGGTGAATATTTTACTTAATAAATCACTCCTAACAAGAGGCTTGTCTGAGACGGTTGTGAGCTATAAATATTTTCATCTGTATTCGCGGTGATATTCCGTTATACTCCCTCGCTTTTTCCTTAAGGAAAACCTTATCCGTGATTACTAATCTCCGCAATATCGCCATCATCGCCCATGTGGATCATGGCAAGACCACTCTTGTGGATGAACTGCTCAAGCAATCTGGCACCTTGGGTGAAAGATTTGGCGTGGTAGAACGGGTCATGGATTCTAATGATCAGGAGAAAGAGCGTGGTATCACCATCCTCTCCAAGAACACAGCCCTCATTTGGAATGACTATCGCATCAATATAGTTGATACACCTGGGCATGCCGATTTCGGTGGTGAGGTAGAGCGGGTACTTTCCATGGTGGATTCAGTTCTGCTGTTGGTTGATGCCCAAGAGGGTCCAATGCCTCAGACTCGATTTGTCACTCAGAAGGCATTCAACCATGGATTGCGCCCGATAGTGGTCGTGAACAAGATTGATAAACCTGGAGCTCGCCCGGATTGGGTGGTAGACCAGGTATTTGAGTTGTTCGACCGTCTAGGTGCCAACGACGAGCAGCTGGACTTCCCCGTCATCTACGCCTCATCCATCAACGGATATGCAGGTTTAGAGAGTGACGTGAGAGAAGGAGATATGACATGCTTGTTTGAGGCTATAGTAGAACACTGTCCGGCACCAGACGTAGATCCGGACGGCCCATTTCAGATGCAGATATCCAACCTGGATTACAACAGCTACGTTGGTGCTATCGCCGTCGGTCGTGTTACTCGCGGTAGCGTAAAGCCCAATCAGCAAGTGGTGGTAGCCAAGTACGATGGCGAGGAGCATAAGGCTAAGATCGGCTTGGTATACGGGTATATGGGGTTGCAGCGTAACGAAGTGAAGCAGGCAAGTGCAGGCGACATTATTGCTATCACAGGAATTGATGCCCCCAATGTATCTGATACCCTGTGTGATCCGGCCCATATTGAAGCCATGCCAGCTCTCAGTGTTGATGAGCCTACGGTTTCCATGACCTTCCAGGTTAACGCCTCACCCTTCGCCGGTAAGGAAGGCAAGTACCTAACTTCACGTCAGCTAAAGGAGCGTCTGGAAACAGAATTGATCCACAATGTGGCATTACGGGTAGAGGAAGGTACAGACCCAGAAAAATTCAAGGTTTCAGGCCGTGGCGAGCTCCACCTCTCGGTATTGTTGGAGAACATGCGCCGCGAGGGCTTTGAGCTGGCCGTTTCTCGTCCTGAGGTAATCTTTCGTGAGATAGATGGCGAGGTATGCGAACCATACGAGCAGCTTACTGTTGACACAGAAGAACAGCATCAAGGTGCTTTAATGGAGGCCCTGGGTTCGCGCAAAGGAGAGCTGAGGGATATGGTTCCTGACGGTAAGGGCCGAGTTCGTCTAGATTACATTATTCCGTCTCGTGGTTTGATCGGATTTCAGACCGAGTTCATGACCACAACCTCTGGCACTGGCCTTATGTACCATGTGTTCGATCATTACGGTCCGGCCCAGCACGGTGGAATCGCGCCACGCAAGAATGGTGTGTTGATCTCCAATGGCCAGGGTAAAGTGTTGGGATTTGCGCTTTTTAATCTACAGGAGCGCGGTAGGATGTTTTCCGTTCCTGGCGATCAGGTTTATGAAGGCCAGATTGTTGGTATTCACTCCCGCGAAAATGATCTGGTTGTCAATCCGTTGAAAGGCAAACAGCTAACCAATGTCCGTGCCTCAGGTAAAGACGATGCTATTGCGCTTACACCAGCGGTGAAGTTTTCTCTTGAACAGGCGCTGGAGTTTATTGAAGAAGATGAGTTGGTAGAGATAACTCCGTCCGATATACGTATTCGCAAGCGCTATCTCAAGGAACATGAGCGCAAGAAAGCTTCGCGTGAGAGGCTATAAGGGCAGATTTTTTAGATGGGACGAAATAACCCCGAGGCATTCCATGCCATCGGGGTTGTGTCGCCGAGCTTGGTTGGCAATCTGTGTCCTGTCCGTAAGACTCTTCCCTGATGTTTTTATTTGATCCCTTTTTAGGCGACGTACATAGACTGACACAACAAGGTTTTTTTCGGCGTACACATTGTCTCTATTTATTGTAGGAAAATTCCTACAAACCCCCAGGTGACCTGAGGTTACTACCCCGGTACACTCTCCAGTTATATGGACGGCCTTTATCCTGAAATCAAACCTTATGCGACTCATCAGTTGAGGGTGGATGCTATTCACACTCTATATATTGAGGAATCTGGTGAACCTGAAGGTATCCCGATCCTGTTTCTGCATGGTGGCCCCGGGGCTGGATGCGAGCCTTTCCATCGCCGTTTCTTTGATCCGAACAAGTACAGAATAATCATGTTTGATCAAAGAGGATGTGGGCGTTCTGCCCCACATGCAGAGTTGGAAAAGAATGATACGGCTAGCCTTATATCAGATATAGAAAAGATCCGTGAACTCTTTGGCATAGATCGTTGGTTTGTTTTTGGTGGGTCTTGGGGTTCTACTCTGGCCCTGGCCTACTCTGAAGCCTGCCCTTATCAGATCTTGGGGTTGATACTGCGAGGTATATTTCTCTGTCGGCGGCGGGAGATTGAGTGGTTCTATCAAGAAGGCGCTAATCGTATATTTCCCGATTATTGGCAGGACTACATTTCGGTAATCCCTGAGATAGAGCGAGACGATATTCTTCATGCCTATTATCAGCGGCTCACCGGCAAGGATGAACTGGCGCGAATGGCTGCAGCAAAGGCCTGGGCGCTTTGGGAGGCCAGGACCGCTAGTCTGTTACCTGCCAAAGAGCTTATCGACCATTTTAGTGATCCTCATGTAGCCTTAAGCCTAGCTCGTATTGAGAATCACTATTTCGTCAACGACTCGTTTTTGGAACCAAATCAACTGTTGGGTAATGCAGATAAACTATCCGATATTCCGGGAATTATCATCCAGGGGCGTTACGATCTTATATGTCCAATGGAGTCCGCTTGGGAGCTACATCAAGCCTGGCCCATGAGTAAGTTGCAGATAATAGATGATGCTGGTCACTCTGCTTTTGAGCCAGGAATATGTCGGGCATTGGTTCAGGCAACCGACTACTTTGCTGAGCAGCCGGAATGATCGGCCTATTACAGCGCGTTTCCCAGGCCCAGGTTGTAGTGGATGCAGAGGTTGTGGGAGAGATCGAACGAGGCCTGTTGGTGTTGGTTGGGATTGAGCGGGGAGATAATGAGCCCAAGGCAAATCGCCTGCTCGAGCGTCTTCTCAGTTACCGGGTATTCCCTGATGCCTGTGACCGTATGAATCTGAGCTTGCAGGATATTGAAGGAGATCTGCTGCTAGTCCCGCAATTTACTCTGGCTGCGGATACCAGGAAGGGCAATCGTCCTGGTTTTTCCTGTGCAGCAAAGCCAGATGATGGCCAGTATCTGTTCAACTATCTGTATGCCCAGGCCAGAGAACGGCATGCCAGGGTCGAGAAGGGTATTTTTGGGGCAGATATGCAGGTTACTCTCACGAACGATGGACCGGTAACCTTCTGGTTGCAGTGCTGATAGTCCAACACAAACCCTCATCTTCTTACTGCGAAATCTAAAAAAGTAAGGTAGCTACTTTTTTGTTCCAAAACATGCTCAGCGCTTAAAGCAATGTTGATATCTGTTGCCGTTTAGGCGTTGTAATTGATTGGCTTCCACTTAAATTTCTAGACAGATATAGGTCAACCCAGCTCAGGGAAGTAAAGTTTTATCCTGTCCTGCCGCCACAATTCTCATAGATCAGGCGCATGAGCATGCCCCAAATCTCGATAGATCAAACATCGTGAAGCCACGGAGTAAAAAAATGTTCACAAAAACAGTGTCTTACTTGAGAGATCTAAGCCTGGCGCGGAAGGTCATGGTATTTATTGCGCTCCTGCTGCTTGCCTTTGCATTTATCGTTCAGCAATACCGGCATAGCCTTTCTCTACTTGATGATGCCGATAGGGAGGATCAGAGAATACGCGCGATTGGCAGCCTAATTCAAAAAGTGGAAACTGATACTCTCGCACTTAGACTGCCGGAAAAAGAGTTTTTGCTGAGAGGTAAGATGGGCTTTGTCCATGATCACAGCCAGTTGATGCAAGATATCCACAGCATTATTGATCAGCTTGATTCCAGTATGGATCAGGAATCACAGAAAGCGCATATTCAGAAATTGAAGAATTCCCTGGATGGTTACGGAAAGAATTTTGCTGATGTGGTTGCTCTTAAGGTTAAGCTTGGCCTGGATAACCAGAGTGGGCTGATCGGTCAGTTGCGAGAGTCTGTAAGAGATGTGGAACGTGTAGTTAAAGGCAGTGATGATCTGGCGCTGTTATACCGGGTTGAAGTGATGCGAGGGCATGAGAGGGACTTTCTCAACTACAAGGAGGAAAAATACTTTCGCCGCATGCAACGTGAGGAGAGGAATTTTCTGGCCTTGATGAACTCCTCTGCTCTTGATGAGTATAAAAAAAAGCACCTCACAGAAAAGATCGACAGTTACCGAAGGAGTTTTGTCGAAATATATGAAGGCATAAACAAGGTAGATAAGGGCATTGCTGAATTCAGGAAGGCCGCAAGTACCTTGGCTCCGATCCTGTCGGAACTGAAGGCTCAGGGTGATGAGATGCTGACCAGAAATAAAATGAGCGTGTCTGAGGCCAGGGCATCAGTTGAACAACACTTTCTTATAACTATCATTTCGGTGGCCATGATCATAAGTTTGGTCCTATGGTTTGCAGCTCGTGGAATAGTAAGCGGCGTGCGTCGAGCCGCAGAGATAGGCTTGAATGTAGCTAAAGGCGATCTATCCAATGTGATAGTCCCCAAATCCAATGATGAAGTTGGAGCTCTGCTCGTAACTCTTGACCGGATGCAGATGCAACTAAAGGAGAGCATAGAGAGGGATAGAAAGATAACCACTGAGGCTCTACGTATTCAAACAGCACTGGATAACGCGTCCACCAGTGTTCTGGTTTTAGATAAGGATTATGTAATTATCTATAAGAATCGAAGTGCCCGAGAGCTGTTTGGGCGTGCAGAAGAGGGGATACAACAGGATTACCCGGAATTCTCTGCTGCGGATCTTCTCGGCGGAACTATTGAAGATCTTCACTGCGAATCGATTTACCAGCGTGAGATGCTGGATGAACTTGCTGACATACACAGGACCAGACTTACTCTGGGAGGTTACACCTTCGATGTGACTACCAGTGCGGTTCACGATAGCGACGGTGAGCGTGTTGGTGTAGCCATGGAATGGAGTGATGTCACCGATCAGGTACGAGTGGAGCAGGAGATCGACAGCGTTGTGTCATCGGTGTCGGCTGGAGACTTCGAGCAATTGATCAGCGTCACCGATAAGCAGGGATTCTTTCGTTCTCTCGGGGCTGGGATCAATGAGATTACCACCGTAGTCTCTGAGAGTATCGAAGAGATGGAGCAGGTTTTAGGCGGTCTGGCCGATGGCAACCTGTCGCATCGGATCAAGGGCGGTAAGCAAGGCGCATTCGGCCGCTTGGCTGGAAGCACCAATCTGACTATCTCTAGACTGGATGAGATAGTTACGCATATTCGGGAGGTGGCGGTCCTTATCGCGACCCTGTCGAATGAAATCTCCAATGGTAATGAGAACATGTCTCGTCGCACCGAGGCCCAGGCCTCCAGTCTGGAGGAGACGGCATCCACTATGGAGGAGTTCACAAGCACGATTAAACACAATGCCGATAGCGCCCAGGAGGCCAATATACTGGCCGCAAACGCCAAGGGGCTGGCGGAAAAAGGCGGGGTAGTGGTGACTGAGGCCATAGAAGCGATGCAGGAGATTACCTCTGCCAGTGACAAGATCTCGAATATCATCGGTGTCATAAACGATATTGCATTTCAGACCAATCTACTGGCCCTTAATGCCTCCGTGGAGGCAGCGCGCGCTGGGGAACAGGGGCGCGGATTTGCTGTGGTTGCCACCGAGGTTCGCAATCTGGCTGGGCGCAGCGCCCAGGCTGCAAAAGAGATCAAAGGGCTTATTCAGAACAGCAGAATAAAAGTTGAATCAGGCACCGCCTTGGTGAATCAGTCGGGGGGTAATCTGAAAGAGATAGTTCTGGCAGCACAGAAGGTGAACGATATCGTCTACGAGATTGCTGCCGCCAGTCGGGAACAATCAGTCGGTGTTGAACAGGTGAGTCGTGCCATCGCCGATATGGATGGAGTGACCCAACAGAACGCCGCACTGGCAGAGGAGACCTCGGCGGTAAGCCATTCTCTGGCAGAGCAGGCGGCTGCACTGAAACAGGTGGTAGGCTTCTTCAACACGGAAGATGACGAGGAGGCAAGTCTTAGCCTAGATACGGAAGCGGTCTAACAGAAATCGACAATAAATATTTCCCTGTAGGAGTGCTCAAGATACCTGCAATTGTCCGCCGTTTCGCATAAAATGCCTCTTTTGACCGATCAGACCGGTGGAGCAAAATATGCAGCGTAGCGCAGAGATAGAGCGCAATACCCTTGAGACCAAGATTAAGGTCAATATTGATCTTGACGGCAAGGGTGAGTCCTCACTTACAACCGGCATGCCTTTTCTGGAGCACATGCTGGATCAGGTGGCCCGTCACGGCATGATGGATATCAGCATCCAGGCTGAGGGTGACCTGCACATTGATGGACACCACACCGCTGAGGATATTGGTATCAGTCTCGGTCAGGCCGTGGCAAAAGCTGTAGGCGACAAGAAGGGCATCCGTAGATACGGCCACGCCTATGTGCCGCTGGATGAGGCTTTGTCACGAGTTGTGGTGGATTTCTCCGGTCGTCCCGGCCTAGAGTTTGCGGTTGATTTTCCTCGCGCCAAGGTTGGAGACTTCGATACCGAGCTGTTTTACGAATTCTTCCAGGGCTTTATCAACCACGCTGGGGTTACACTGCACGTGGATTGTTTGCGTGGGCGAAATGCGCACCACATTGCCGAGACCGTGTTCAAGGCATTTGGTCGTGCCCTGCGTATGGCGCTGGAGGCGGACCCCCGCATGGCTGGAATAACTCCTTCCACCAAGGGTTCTCTCTGAGGCTGAATTTTCTAGTACAAGTCGGATAGTTAATTAATGTCGAAATCGATTGTAGTCATAGACTATGGCATGGGTAACCTGCGTTCTGTCTCCAAGGCCATTGAGCATGTGGCGGATGCTGGTGATCAGGTCCATGTAACCGATGACCCAGAGCTGATCAAGTCTGCTGATAGAGTGGTGTTCCCCGGACAGGGCGCAGCCAGAGATTGCATGTTTGCCATATCGGAGCATCATCTGAACAAGGCCGTGCTGGACGCGGCCCATACCAAGCCGTTCCTGGGGATCTGTATGGGTCTGCAAGTGCTCATGGAGTTCAGCGATGAGAATAATGGAACCGACCTGCTGGGACTTTATCCTGGTAGGGTGCGTCACTTTCCTGAAGGTGTGGACGATCATGGTCAGCGTATGAAGATCCCGCACATGGGTTGGAATCGCGTACGTCAGTTACATGAGCATCCATTGTGGGAAGGTATTGACCAGGACAGCCGCTTCTACTTTGTGCACAGCTACTATGTTGATCCAACTGAGAACAACCTGACCGCCGGCACAACTGATTACAGTGCGACTTTCGCAAGCGTGATCGCAAGGGATAACCTGTTCGCAACACAATTTCATCCGGAGAAGAGTGCGGACGCCGGTCTGCGCCTTCTGCGTAATTTTATCAACTGGAACATCTGAGGTTTAACACGTGTTACTGATACCTGCCATTGATCTAAAAGACGGGCGCTGTGTAAGGCTGCGTCAGGGCCGCATGGATGATGAGACCATATTCTCCGATGATCCAATCGATGTAGCCAAACGTTGGGTAGATGCCGGTGGGCGTCGCCTGCATCTGGTAGACCTGAACGGAGCCTTTGCCGGAGAGCCGGTAAACGGCGGTGTAATCCAGGCCATCGGTGCGGCCTATCCTGATCTTCCAATCCAGGTTGGCGGCGGCATCAGAGACGAAAAAACCATCGAGGCCTATCTGAAGGCCGGCGTGGATTTCGCCATAATCGGAACCCAGGCGGTTAAGGATCCAGACTTTGTCGGGCGTGCCTGCAAAGAGTTTCCAGGGCATATAATCGTAGGTTTGGATGCAAAAGATGGCATGGTTGCTATCGACGGCTGGGCAACTATTACTGAACATAACGTGACAGATCTTGCCAAAAGGTTTGAGGACGATGGTGTTTCTGCCATTGTCTATACAGATATCGGCCGTGACGGCATGCTCACCGGGCCTAATGTCGAGGCAACAGCGGCCCTAGCAAACGCTATCAGCATCCCAGTCGTAGCATCCGGTGGCATCACAGATATAAACGACATCAGCGCCCTGTGTGAAGCAGAAACAGATAACATCATGGGCGCTATTACTGGACGCGCCATCTACGAAGGAACCCTGGATTTCGCCGCGGGACAGAAGCTGGCGGATGAACTGAGTGCTTGATGTTATCCGCGAATAACGGAAATGCTGCAGGTTCAGAAGCATGCTGTTTTCGTGCAGAGACGCAAAGCGCGCCAAGAGAATCTTTAGTTGTGACTCTGTGTCCTTTGCGCTTTTGCGAGAGTCAATTATTAGTGTGGACTACCAACTGATGTTGCTGAAGAACACAAATTATCAGGTATCAGAATTATGTTAGCTAAACGGATAATCCCCTGTCTCGACGTAGATGCCGGTCGCGTCGTCAAAGGCGTGAAGTTTGTCGAGATACGCGATGCTGGTGACCCAGTAGAAGTGGCGCGACGCTACAACGAAGAGGGCGCAGACGAGATCACCTTTCTCGATATCACCGCAAGCTCGGACGACCGAGACACCATCGTGCATGTGGTTGAGCAGGTGGCCAGTGAAGTATTCATTCCACTGACCGTGGGTGGCGGAATCCGTACCTGCGAAGATATCCGTCGCATGTTGAACGCCGGTGCAGATAAGGTTGGAATCAACACAGCGGCTGTGTTTAATCCTGAGTTTGTTAAAGAGGCAACCACTCGCTTTGGTTCGCAATGTATTGTCGTAGCGATTGACGCTAAGAAGGTTAGTGAAGAAGGCGAGCCACTGAAGTGGGAGATATTCACCCACGGCGGCCGCAAGCCTACAGGCCTGGATGCGATTGAGTGGGCGCAGAAAATGGTGGAGTACGGTGCTGGCGAGATCCTGCTCACCAGCATGGATCGTGATGGTACCAAGATTGGATTCGATCTGGACCTGACCCGTGCCATCAGTGATGCAGTTCCTATCCCTGTCATCGCCTCAGGTGGCGTGGGTAATCTACAACATCTGGTGGATGGAGTTGACCAGGGTGGTGCGGATGCTGTTCTAGCCGCTAGTATTTTTCATTTTGCGGAGTACAGTATAGGCGAGGCCAAACAGTATATGGCTGATCGTGGTATTGAGGTAAGACTGGACTAGTAACCTGTGGATACTGGACGAAAAAATTAGATGCAACGTTTGGCAGCGATTTTTCTATCATTTCTGATTCTGGCATTTGCCTGGACGGAGGATGCGACTGCAGTCGGAGATCAGGAAGCCAAGATGCGCGAAGTCATGGACGTGTTGGAGGCTATCAACAGAATACCCGAAAACACCATACCCCCGACGTTGTTACGAAATGCCAAGGGGATCGCCGTAATTCCATCTGTAGTTAAAGTAGGCTTAGTGATTGGCGGTAGATATGGTAAGGGCGTGGTCAGCATACGTAATGCCAACGGTAGCTGGAGTAATCCACTATTTCTTTCTGTATCTGGAGGAAGTATCGGTTGGCAGATAGGCGCTCAGTCCACCGACGTTATTCTGGTGTTCAAGAGTCGCAAAAGTATCGATAGCATAATCAGAGGCAAGTTTACCCTGGGCGCAGATGCCTCAATTGCTGCAGGCCCCGTCGGGCGCATGGCATCGGCCGCTACCGATATCCAGATGAATTCGGAGATATATTCATACTCCCGTAGCCGAGGGCTGTTTGCCGGCATAACTTTTGATGGAGCGAGGCTGAAGATAGAGCAGACGGATAACGCTAGTTACTATCGGAACAAATCGTTGCAACCAGATCAGATTATAGCGGGAGACAAGGTGGCGGCTCCTGCATCTTCCGCCAAGCTCCAAGATTTTTTGAACAGATATACCAATTAGCGAATTATGAGTGAAATACTGTCTCAATTATCGGAGGTCCTGGAGCAACGCAAAGGCGCTGACCCCGATTCCTCCTACGTCGCATCCTTGTATCATAAAGGCCTGGATTCAATCCTAAAGAAGATAGGTGAGGAAGCCACCGAGACGGTGATGGCGGCCAAAGATGGAGACGGCGCGAAGATTGTGTATGAGGTGGCTGATCTATGGTTTCATACCATGATTTTGCTTGCTAAAGAGGGACTGAGTGCAGATGATGTGCTGGCTGAACTGGATCGGCGTTTTGGTCTGTCTGGCCTGGAAGAGAAGAATCAGCGCAGTTCCAGCAAGCCGGTCGCTTGATCTCACAAAACACTACAATTGGCCAACTAAATTCTGCGCTGAGGTTAATTTTCGGTTATTATCGGCCACATTATGATAATTAGGTGACCCGAGAGGGTCTGTAGCTTGTGGGTCTGGATGCCTTAGAATCATTTGGGCCATGTTTTAAGAGTGGAGAAGACAATGGGTTTTGGTGGAATAGGTGTCTGGCAGTTATTGATTATTCTGGTGATCGTATTGTTGTTATTCGGCACCAAGCGTTTAAAAAATATCGGTTCCGATCTCGGTAATGCGGTCAAGGGCTTCAAGGGAGCAATAACCGATAGCGAGAAAGAGGCCGAGAAAGCAAAATTAGAAAAAGCTGACGAAGAGGATGTTATCGAAGGAGAGATAACAGAAAAAGAGATCTCCGAGTCCTCCGAAGAAAAAGAAAAATCCTGATTCCGGCATTAGCCGGTCTTTTATCGCCTTCGAGTCGCTTGCCGCGTTATGTTTGATATTGGTTTCTGGGAGTTAGTAATTATAGGCCTAGTGGCGTTGCTTGTGGTCGGGCCAGAGCGACTGCCAAAGCTGGCCTATACCGCAGGTAAGTGGCTGGGTAAAGGTCGAGCCATGATCGGGTCGATAAAATCAGAGATCGATCGTGAAATGCAGGCAGATGAACTAAAACGTATCATAGAGGAGCAGAAGAAACTTCTGAATCCGCTGGAAGAGGTCATAGAAGAGACCGAAAACACCTTGGGTCAGTTTAAGGAAGAGACTGATATGGCAACAGGTGGCGAAAGTCAGGAAGATCACGAACCTGACGGCAATTCCGGTCCAAGTCTTAATGAATCCGCTAAATAGCACCTCAGAGTATGACCCAAGATAACGATCAGGAATATGACGCGCTGAAGGAGCAATCCTTTGTCACGCACTTGGTGGAACTTCGTGACCGCCTAATACGAATAGTGATTGCTGTCCTGCTTATCTTCCTGGGACTATTTCCATTCGCGAACGATATCTACATCATGGTGGCAAGCCCCCTAATGGCACATTTGCCAGAGGGAACCAGCATGATCGCCACTGAGGTGGCTTCACCTTTTCTGACACCATTTAAACTAAGCTTGGTTGCAGCGGTATTTATCTCCATGCCGTACTCTCTGTACCAGCTCTGGTCGTTTATTGCCCCTGGTCTGTATAAGCATGAAAAGAGGATGGTAGTGCCTTTAGTGGTATCTAGCACCATTCTGTTTTACACCGGTATGATCTTTGCCTATTACGTGGTGTTTCCACTGGTATTTGGATTTCTCACTGGCACTGCGCCCGAAGGTGTAACCGTAGCTACGGATATTGGCAAATATCTGGATTTTGTCCTAACTCTGTTCTTTGCCTTCGGTATGGCGTTTGAGGTTCCTATCGCCACTATTATCTTGGTCTCCATGGGGATAACCACGCCGGACAGCCTGGTTGAAAAACGGCCCTATATTGTGGTTGGAGCCTTCTGTGTAGGCATGTTGTTGACGCCGCCAGATGTTATCTCCCAGACTCTATTAGCACTGCCAATGCTGATTCTGTTTGAGCTAGGAGTCTTCTTTTCTCGGATTATGATTCGGAAAAAGGAAGAGCGCGAGGGCGCTGAGTCTGATATCGATACCGATGGCACTGCCCCAGTAACCGAGCCGTCTACCGTTGCCGGTAAGACCGACCAAAAGCCAACGAAAAAGCCAAAGAGACAATCACGGACTGCTGGCATAGCTGCGGCAGAGATGGCAGAACTTCAGCCAGAAGATGATGTAGATTCAGCTTCGGAAACAATTACTGGCCCCACTGATGACATGCTGTCTTTGGATGGGGATGCGATTTTTAATAAAGACCGGTTTGATCCTCTGACAGAGGAAGAGCTGGATTCTGAGCTTGGTAATGTCGATTCAGAGCCAAGTGATAGTGACGAGGAAGATAAAAATGCATGAAGATGAGGATGATTATGATGAGGGCGGTGGTTGTCTATGTGAAGACGATGACGCTGGTGAATACGAAGAGTTGTTGAACGAGAAGTTGCAGCAGGCCAGGGTTTTAGTTAACGAGGAAGAGACTGTAGAGTCCCGTGAACTACTAAATGATGTTCTGAATCACGGCGATGACGAGCAAGTGGATATCGCAACGGGTATGATTGCAGAACTGGATGTAATTATCGCCGCTGCCGAAGCCGCCGCTGCTGAGAGCGAGATTGCCAGTGAAGACGGAAGCGAGGGCGAAGGCGGGACAGCTTAGGCCGAAACTTTACAGGCTGTCACAGCGGGTCAACGGTAACGCATGCGTGTGCCGTGGAGCAAGGATAGGTTGATTTCTTCGGCGCTCAACTCGGAAGGAAATAGTGCGCCAGATATCTTTGCTCCACTTATGCTGACCCCCTGAAGTATAGTCTCAGAGAAATCTATTCCACGTAGATCTGATTGGCGCATATAGCCGTTAGATATATCCAGTCCCCTCGCATCTATTCCCCTAAGGTCAAGGCCACGAAGGTCTGCGTTGCGTAGGTCACACTTTTGTCCTTCAGACCGTAGTTGGTTGAATTTTAACATCTCACCGCGCCGTAGCAGTTGGTACATGTCATCAAGTTTTATTTCAGGGGTATCCATTCAAGCTAGTCTCGTTGCCCGCGTTTCTGTGAAGGAATCAGTCTGGCCTATTGTTGTATCTTGTGAATATTTCTACAAATATACATACGATAGTATAGCCAAAGTTTTCTGAAAGGTTACAGCAGCTGTGCTGGCTTGGCCTTTATCTCTGACTGGTGCCGCCAGGTTGGGTCGGCTTGACGGTGTCTCCGGGATTTTTCGATAGTGAAGTAGGGTGTGAAAATAATCCTAAATGACTTGGGTTTTTGATCTTCGTTTCCAGATTATGCCGCCGGTTATGGTCATGGCTATGCCGATTATGACAAAGATAAGACCAAAGCTTGTGGCGTGTGATGCCCCGGGTGAGGTTGCCAATGAGGCGATGGTAACCAAGGCCCCAACAATGGCGCAGTGAATAGATACCTTAGTTTTGGCAATCATGGCCGTCACATAGCCTCCTGGGGCCAGGGCGGTAAGTGCGCATATGAATCCGGTTGCATAAATTAGGGTCTGCGCAATATGCGGTTCAATCGCCTGTTTGTTTTGAGCGATGGTTATCCAGGTGGCAGTGAGAAGAAATGCAAACTGAGCCATTAGACCAAGTGCCACAATAGTAAGGATGCCTGCAGCAAGAGCCTTCCAATTAATCATCTTTACCTCTCAAAACACCCGCATGATCTTTATTTATCTATGTGGGATAAAATTAAATATGTTGTGTATTTGGCGAAAATTTATGCTCGATGGAACATACATGGTTCTAACTATGGAATCCAGTTCTGGATGGTTCTGTCTGGAGTGAGATGCTAACTTTAAGCCGGAATATTCAGGATGAATTTATTCAAAACCCACATAAATGAAGAGATTGCATGGGTTATTGTTAACGGCAGTGGTAGGTTATGATTAGACTGGGGTTGCACATGTAAATTGACATTATGCGCGTAGAGTTCGGCAGTTTGTGTAATAACTTAATTTGAGCATTAGATGAAGATTCGCTCCCATTTTTTTCTGTTTCTTTTTTTGTTCGGGATGGCACCACTGCTAACTGCTGTGGTCATTAATCTGCCATTTGTAATGGATAAGCTTGAGCTGTTCTATCGCGAGTCCCATGTGCAAAATTTAAGATCAGACTTTCGTGACTTGGACTATCATCTGGTCAGTCGACAGGAAGTTGTTCGTGTTTTTGCAAAGCTAATGCAGAGTGATTCTCAGGTAGACACAAATAACGAAATAGAGACTGTTGGTCAGGATAAGACACATTACGCGTCCTGGGTTCGACAGATTTTGCAGGACAAGCTGGATATCTTTCAGGTTATCTATCTTGGCAATGATAATACCGTTAGATTTTGGCTTGAACGTGAGCCTGGGAGTGCTAAATGGAGGACATCTGAACATAGTCCTGAAATACCACCTGATGAGTTGAGAAAAGCGGCGATGCACATGGTGTCAGGATCTGTTCTGGTCAGCCCTATAATGTTGCACGCCAGGACATCGCCGTCGGATTCAAGGCGACTTATGACCCTGCATATGGTTAGCCCTGTTATGGCTAAAAGGGGAGGGCAGCAGCTTCCAGACGGGATGGTAGTGTTGAATATAGATGTCGGGGACATGGCTAAGAGTTACAAAGATACTCTCTGGGTTAATAGCAACGGCAGCTATATTTCTCATGCCACGACTGAAACAAATGCAAGATCTGCCTTTAAGGATTTCCCTGGGCTGAGCCGGGTTTTTGCTGAATCAAAGCTGTCATTGTGGGAAGGCAATGGTGAGCAGGTAATATGGGTCCCTCTGTTTGAAACTGACAAATCCGGTTCCGTCTGGGTTGGAAGGAAGGTTGATCCTTCGCCCGTAAGTGGATTCAAAACTGCGCTGACTCTACGTGTTCTGAGCATTATCTTTATTTTGATTATCGTCGTTTTGCTGGTGGCGCGATGGTATTCCAAACGTATCAGCGGGTTTGGCCATGAACTAACTGATGGCATAGGCAGATTGCTGAAGAATGAAGACTCGGTGGAGTTTGACTGGGACGGCCCACAGGAACTACATCAACTTGGGCGCAATTTGAATCGGTTAGCTAAAATCTACGCCAGCAATGTGCAGGAACTTCGCGAACATGCCTCCAAGCTTGAAGACTCAAATCGTTATAAATCAGAGTTTCTTGCCAATGTTAGTCACGAGCTTAGAACCCCGCTAAATTCGATACTGTTGTTGTCGAAGATTCTGAGTGACCCTGAATCAGATTTGTCTCTGAAACAGGCAGAGAGGGCCAGAGTGATTCATGAGGCAGCTGTTGATCTTAGATCTCTCATCGATAATATCCTCGATATTTCGCGCATAGAGGCTCAAGAGGTCAACTTTAATCTAAGTCAGTTTCGAATATCCGGGCTAATAGATGAATTGATTGATTTGATGCAGCCTCAGTTTTATGAGAGAGGTCTTGAACTTGAATTTGAACAGGATGCTGACGCCCCGGAAATAATCATATCGGATCGGGATAAGCTTGGTCAGGTCCTAAAGAACTTCCTATCGAATGCGCTGAAGTTCACCCAGGAAGGAAGCATAGTAATTCGTCTGCACAAAAATGAAAGAGATGATTTAGATATCAGGCCAGTCGCTATCTCCGTAACAGATTCAGGGATCGGTATTCCCGTGCACAAACTAAGCTTGGTGTTCGGTGCCTTCAAGCAGGTAGACGGATCAACCAGTAGGCGCTTTGGCGGCACTGGTCTTGGATTAAGCATAAGCCGTAATCTGGCTGAACTCATGGGTGGGAGAATCGTGCTATGGAGCAAAGAAGGAGAGGGTTCCATCTTTACCGTGTTGTTACCTCAGGAGTTGGAGCGTCCAGGTATCGTAGCTGAATATATTGGAGAGCAGCACGCGGCGGCGAAACAGGCGGATGCCGATGAATTTGACACTATCGTAAGAAAATTTGAGCCTGTCTGTGTCTTGATTATGGACAGCGAAATACAGAATCTACTGACCCTCACTCCAATGCTGGAGAGTTGGGGGCTGCGTGTTATGGCGGCAGTAGACGCGGACGAGGCAATGGACACGCTGAATGATGCTCGAGCATGTGGCCTAGTACTTATGGATCTCATGATGCTGGGAATCCATGGCTATGGTACGATTAACCGCATACGCGGCGAAAGGGATTTAAGGAAACTGCCAATAATCGCGATGATGTCTGAACAGTCTGAGGAGCATCGCCAGGAAGCTATTAACTCCGGTGTTGACGGGTTTATTGCCAAACCTGTCAAGGCGGCTGAACTGCAAGAGATGCTTGCTCGTTATTTGAAAACCACAGAATGAAGAAATATTCCGGCTTTAAACTTCTTATCGTTGACGATAATGAGCATAACCTTTTTAGCCTGCGCACGCTTATTGAAAAACATATAGCGGCAGAGGTTCTTGATGCCTCCTCAGGTCAGGAGGCTCTAGACTTGGCCCTGAAAGATTCTGGAATAGATCTGATCGTGCTAGATGTGCAAATGCCAGAGATGGATGGATTTCAGACTGCATCTATGCTGAAGATACGCAAGAAGACTCAGGACATTCCAATAATCTTTTTGACTGCAGCCTTCAAAACAGAAGAGTTCCAGAAAAAAGGCTACGATGTCGGGGCGGTAGATTATCTACTCAAGCCCATCGATGACAATCAACTCATAAATAAAATATGCTCAAGTTTTAGGCTGATTGAGAAAGAGCGCGAGTTGAACAAAATATTGGAAACCAGAGTTGCAGAGCGCACAGCCGAGTTGGCTAGAGAAAAAAGACGCATGGAGAATATCTACGAGCATATGGGAGAGGCATTGTTAATGCTTGATATGAAGGGACTGGTTACATCAGTCAATCCTGCCGCTTGCCGTATGCTTAATTATGATCATGACGCACTAATTGGAATGAATATCGGTGACGTATTTGAGGAAGAAGATGCAGAGCAGGCAGAGGCTTTTTTTGGAACATGGTTAGAGGCGCTTATAATGGCTGGAGCTTTAGAGCGTATCGACGCAAGTTTTATTGCAAAAGATGGCCGTCGTGTCCCCATACTTTTTTCGCGTACTGCACTTCGCGATGATGAAGATAATGTTTGCGGCATCATATGCATCGCCAAAGACATGACTGGGTATGTAAAGGAAGGACATAAGGCCACAGCTGAAGAGATTTAAATGTTTTATTGGAGATTTTGAAATGCAGAACTACGAAGACCCTGATATTCCAGGAGAAGATGTAACCCTGACTGCGAACGTTCTCAAGGCAATGGCACATCCATTGCGCTGGAAGATTCTGTGTTCACTGGGTGATAAAGAACTATCAGTAGGAGAGATAGTTGAACAGGTCGGAACTTCTCAAAGCAACATTTCGCAGCACTTAGAGCAATTGCGCAATAAAAATATTGTCGTTTCCAGGCGTGATGCAAATAGAATCTTCTACAGCGTACGTAATGATGAATTATTAAAGTTGATTGGGACAATGCGCACGGTACTTTGTCGTGCAAATCTTGACGACCATTACATCTAATCTGGTTAAGGCTTGGTAGTCTATTCACCAGGCGCTAACTCAAGATGCTCCATCTTATGACATAATAGAACGCACGTTTTTCCAGAAAGGATAATTGTTTGTGCGTGGTTGAATATCTGGACTTTCGCACATGCCTGCCATGATCATTCGACGATAGAATTCTCACGTATGCCTGAATTATCACTAATGGTACTTCTATTTTTAGCCGGCATTCTGGCTGGAATCAGTAATGCTGTTGCCGGCGGAGGAACCTTTTTTACCTTCCCGGTTTTTCTGAGTGCTGGCATACCGCCGGTAGTGGCCAATGCATCAAATTCTGCTGCTGTCTGGCCCGGACATGCACTAGCAGCGGTAGGGTATCGCAAGGAACTGCGAGACTTCCCCCACTCAATAAAGGGGTCGATAGCTATTGCCATGTTGGGGGCTGCGGTTGGAGCGCTGCTGCTTGTATATGTTGGAAATAAGGCATTTTCCATGCTTATTCCATTTCTGGTTTTGTTTGCTACCTTGCTTTTTGCATTTGGTAAAACAGTCAATGAATGGCTGGACAGGCGCACTGCCAGTGTTTCAATTGAGTCCCCAAGTTTTCTTGCAAGAATCTTCGAGTTTGTCATTGCGGTCTATGGAGGCTTCTTCGGTGCAGGTATAGGCATCATGCTAATGGCTGGGCTGCTGATGCTTGGAGTACATGATATCCACTCTAACAATGCCTTGAAGAATCTTTTGGGGGCGGTTATCGCTGCTGCCTGCGTTATTGTCCTAAGCATTTCTGGTCTGGTGTCCTGGGCGCATACTGTCTTTGCGTTTTCAGGTGCTGTGATCGGTGGTTTTCTGGGCGTTCCAGTGGCGCGTCTTTTGCCAGACATCTGGTTGCGACGGCTGGTGATTTCTATTGGCATGTTCCTAAGTATTTACTATTTTATAAAGTACTATGCTATGTGAGCATGCCTATTTCTCTAGTCATATGGTTATTACAGGGTTAGCGACTTGGTTCTAGAAGCATGGAGGTTGAGTGGATACGTACAGGATAGAGTGGAATGAGTCCCTTTCCATAGGAAGTGATCTTATTGACTCGCAACACAAGAAGTTAATTGAACTCATCAGCGCCATTCCTGAGTACGCAACATCGGGTGATGAAGAGGCGTTAATGGCGGCAGTTGAATATGCAGCTTTCCATTTTTCAGATGAAGAGAGCTTCATGGATAGGGTTAACTATCCTTCAGTGGCTGGACATATAAGCAGGCATAAGAAGATGACGAGAATATTGATGTCGTATAAGAGAGATTATGAAGACGGCAAAACAGATCTCTACGGCTTCAAGCAGTTTATGTATATTTGGATTAGGGACCACATTATGGATGAGGATAAAAAAATTGGGTCCTACTTGCGTTCATCCGGTAAACATTAAGGTCTTAAGTTATGGCAAAGGCAAGTTTTACCCTCTCGGATGGAACCAAGGCGACTACCTTATCTGATGAAGAGAAAGAGAAGAAACCGGAAGGGTTTTCAGTTAAGACTTTTATAAAAGAGTTACAAGATGACCTGCGCAATAACAGGATAAGTCTTCCTACGTTACCAACAGTCGCTATCGAAGCGTTGATGATCATAAATGACAGTAACAGTTCTGCTGATGATCTGGTCAAGGTAATCTCCAAAGATACCTCTCTAACCGCGCGACTCATAAGATATGCAAATAGCCCACTATACAGTGGGGCGTACACAGTTACGTCCATTAAGCCTGCTATAACCTGTATCGGTTTTCAGAAGGTAAAAAATGCTGTCTATGCTGTTTCGATGAATGAAGTTTTTAAGACTTCGCGGACAGATATCCAAAAACGTATGGACGAGCTATGGGCGCACTCGATAAAGGTTGGTGCAAATGCTGCGGCACTGGCAAAGGAGTATACCGATCTCGATCCAGATGTGGCACTGGTGGCTGGATTGGTCCACGATATTGGCAAAATTCCACTGTTGATCAAGGCCTGTGACTATAAGGAACTAGCTGGTGAGGATGAGTATTTGGATCGGCTGTTGGATAAACTGCATACCAGTATGGGTAAGGCTATTTTGAAGTTCTGGGAGTTTGATCCGGCATTGGTTGCGGTAGCTGCCGAACATGAAAACCTGGAGCGTAAGCCAATGGATTCGATTCCTGATTATGTGGATCTGATTCAGGTGGCAAACATCCTTTCCTATGATGGTACAGACCATACTCTGGCCCAGATTGATAGGGAAAAAGCCAGTGCATTTTTACGCGTGGGCCTTACTACAGAAAAGACTGAGGAGGGTGTCTCCGGGTTGGACATCAAGGGTGTTGAGGATGTGTTTTTCTAGTTATTATCATCAAGAATCATTGGCATATTTTCTCTACGCAATCTTCCATTTTTCGTTAATCTTGATAGTTTGTTCTATTAACTCTGCGTATATATGGCGATGATTTACTCTGTAAATAAAAAAGAAGATGCATGCTCACATTTCGTCGCAGTGCAGGAAGGAAAATGCAAACAGGATATACTCTACTGAGTAGTAAAATATATGCACATTAAGTTAGCAAAAGATTTTGTACGAAAGAAAATTAGAGTCTTAAATAAGAAGCTAAGAGGCCCCAGGGCTTATATCTGGAGGCGTAAACTCAATAATACCACCGTAATTGGGATAACTGGGAGCTGTGGAAAAACCAGCACAACACAGTTTATCTACCATATCCTTGCTCGGCATGGCAGTTGCCACTTAGGAATTGATTACAACACTTGGGAAAGAATAATAAAAAATATTCTCAAGGCTAAACGGTCAGACCGTTTTTATATTCAGGAGATTAGTGGCCATGAACCTGGTGCCATGAATCTTATCGCCAAAGTTGTATCTCCAAACATCAGCGTGGTTACAACCATTGGGTATGATCACTATTCCAGCTATCGTACGTTAGAGTCCGTGGCGGAGGAGAAAGGTTTTCTGGTTGAGCGTGTTCGAGATGGTGGTACTGCGGTATTGAATCTGGACGATCCCTATGTTGCCGCTATGGCAGATAGGACGTGCTCGAGAGTACTGACCTTTGGTGTAAACAAGAATGCTGATGTGCAAGCCAGTAACATCTCGGCGTCATGGCCAGAGCGTCTTTCGCTTACTATCAGCTATCAGGGATCTAGCGTTCAGATCAACACAGAATTATACGGGACAATATGGGTTACATCATTACTCGCAGCGGCCACAGTTGCTCTGGCTGCTGGGGTTTCATTATCAGAATGTAGTGCTGCGCTTCAAAATATTGAGCCTGTCAACAAACGCCAGTCATTGCATTATCTTGCTTCTGGTGCCTGGGTCATCTCTGACTGCTTTAAAGCACCATATTGGAGTATGTCGCGAATCATACAGATGCTCTCTGATGTAAAGGCACCAAGGATAACGCTGGTGATAGGGTCTATTTCAGATATGTCTGGATCAACTGGCCCTAAATACAGAAAGCTCGCACTGAAAGGACTTGAAGTAGCAGACAGGGTGATCTTTGTAGGAGTAAAAGCTGCACATGTTAGTAAAGTGATCACTCCGGAAAATGAGACTCGCCTATTCGCGTTTGATTCTATTAAAGATGCATCGCTGTTTATAGAGGCAGATACCATACCTGAAGAGGTGATATTTATTAAGTCAGGCTCTATCCTGCATCTTGAGCGCATATATTATTCGCAATCAAACGAATGGAGCTGTTGGAAAAACATGTGCAAATTCAAACATGACTGCCTTGAGTGTCATGAGAACGGATTAAAGTTGGAAAATTAACGCGTCACTTATCATCGCTGGCCAAATGCGGTTCGACATTTTCAGGTTGATTGTCGGCCAGCACAGCCTTTTGTAAGCGCTTCTCTTCCTTCTTTTTCTTTTTGGCAAGTTCTTTCTGGCGTTTTTCAAATGCGTAATTAGGTTTGGCCATTCGTAATCTCTGTGCGAAATATTATTGTTCGAATGTGCGAATATAACACTTATCTTTAGATTTATCTCTTCATGGATATCTGCGATATCTAGTACTGGAAAAGTCTATGAGTTGAAGTCGGATATTTATTGCGGTCTCAATCAATCCAGGCACAGGGTACAGATGCATCAAATAAAGTTACTCATAAGCAACAGTTTCTTCCCATTGCTGTTTTATTGTTGGTTGAGGGGGGTATGCAAGCAGAATCGAGGTGCTTACACGATAAGTCCGTTAAAACTTAGAATATTGCTGTATGTTAGTGTTGAGCCAGTTTGTATCATTTTGTTTTTGAAAGCTTCTGCAAGTGCCGTCTCCAACGCAGACGACGCTTCCGCCATTTTGTAAGCCAACGTGCGAGCCAAATGGGTCGATTGAGTTGTTTTTGTAACGCATTGACCATCGGCGAATCACCCTTTCCCATGCGCTTATAGAGTTCAATATTTTCCTTGCAAAAAACAAATGAATAGGTGCTCAGAATAAGCGCATTTGCGACCAGTCTTGGTGTTAGAGGTAAAGGGAAGGATTCCGCTCGGCCAAGGACTCCCAGTGCATCCAGTGAGCTCATGGTACGCAGACACTTCTCGCAGCGGCAACAGTTGTAAGCCCCATCAACTTTCTCCCAGCATACGCGAAGGTGTTTTAGCGCGAGAGGCTCATGTGCCAACATCACTACCTTATCAATCCGTTCTGCATCGCAGGCATCATGTGCAATTGAGATGCGCTCATCTGAATAGAGTTGATCGGTTTCTAGTGTTGATCCCCATGGCACTTGGTTGGCGATGCTATCCGATCCCGGAATAATTACCTTGCTGATATTCCCGGCCAATGACCGTGCAGCAGATGCCAGCGCCATGCCATGCCCATGTTCCGCCCAAGAACCAAAGTCTTGTATTACTTTTCCAAAGTTGCTTTCAATCTCAATAAAATTAAGCCCAAGCTCAGCCGCGACTGTTTTGCCCATAGAGCTAATGGCCTCGCGACGAGGCCAGTCATCCAGCCGTACATCAAACCCATGGATATAGATTATATCTGTCAGCTGGGGTTTGAATTTCATTAGTGTAAAAAAGGAGTCGACGCCACCAGAAAAAAAACTAGCGACCCTTTTGGAATCAGAAGGTAACTCAGTCAAAATCTCATCACAGGTAATATCAATAGCCTGCAGTTGTTCAAAATGTTTTGAATAATATGCTACAACTTTCTTTACACCATTGAGGTAGGTTCTTGATAGCTGGCCTTCTATGTGTATGGGTCTGCCAAGACGCATGCCTGCTAACAATGCTAGAGGCAATGCTGGCGCTAACCCCATGTCCGGTACTATCTCTTGACCCTGAATAAAGACATCGTAGTGACGATCTCCTAGATCAATACGGTAATCCAGGCGAGTTTCCCGCTGGGGCTCCAGAGGGGCAGGTTGGTTCAGTTGTGTAACGCTTATGGCCATGGTGATTTGCTTTTAACAGTCAATCATTAATTGTTTTCTGGGGGAGCGCGCTTAGTGTGATGATAGCCAATATTCCAGTTAGACGCGTATTACAGATAGAAGTTAAATCTTGCATTACTTTCTTGTTGAGAATTTGTGTGGAGAGTTACGTCTAACCACTATAGATGCGATTTAAGGCCTGAGTAAATCCGTCTTGAATCTCCCGTTTCATTGGTTCGATGTCCAGTGGTTCAGGCGACCAATTTATCTTCTTGGATAATCGTATGTTTTTTAATTTCGCCAGCCATCCGCTTTTGTGGACGTAGTTGATTCCGACCAAGTCATCTATGATCTTGACTCGGTAATCATCTTGTTTAGTGGCATCATACAAAAACACCACTGGGATCCCCATTGCAATACAAGGTAGCGCGCAGTGAATTTTTGAAGTAATAACTAAGCGTGCGCGATCACGATACTGTTTTATCAGATCTTCAGCCATTGCTAGTTTTAAATTGGTATCAGTGATCGGTAATCTTACTTTGGCCTGATCAACTACGATTCCTTCGCGCCTGATATGTTTGGGAATGGCATAGCGATCTGCTTTCGAAATACCGGCGATAAACACTTCGCCATTCGCTGGCTGATTTTTGCGGAGTGGTAAGGTTAGAGTAACGCAACGACTGTAGTAAACTTCAACGCCATGTTTTGACAACGCATCCATCGTACCAAGATCGCGGCAACCTATTGGTTGCCACTTTTTAAGGTACTCAATACCTTCGGTAGAGCAAATGATTTTCTGAGATTGTGGTGTGATATGAAAAGCATAAAACACTGGGCTTACCGATGGAGATGGAGGCCAATGACTGGTGTTCATAAAGAATCCATTCATTGGTACAACGCATGGTTTGTCTACGCTATCAAGGCTCTCTCTAGAGACATAACCATCCACATGGGGTAGTAAGCGACTAACTGCTAACGTCTGGATGTCATCACCCAGATTGATTGATCGTGAGAATACATCTCCCGTATACTTCAATACACATATACGTTTCATGGATTACCTGCTGGCTGTTTCAGTTTGGCTTGTGTCTTCAGGCCAAGCTTTTTGATGTGTTTTTTTGTTTTAAGCCACTTTGTCTGGAGAGGGCCGCGCCGATAAATCTCCTTCCAAGCTTGGCATACCTGATCATCTACCATGCCTTTTGACTCAAGTAGTCTGATATTGTCTTGAACGAATTTTTTGGCTGATTCGTCATTAATTATTAGAGCCTTTATGTGTTTCGGATCCAGACTAGCAGGAAATGTTTGAAATTGATGCAGTTGACCTTGTGCGTATAATCCAGTCATGGTGCGTAAGCATTTTTCACAACGACCGCAGTTGTAAAGCCCCTCAATTTTTGCGGTGCAGACCCTAAGATGTTTTTGTGCAAAATGGATGTCTGCAATTGCTAACACTTTTTCAGTACGACTTGCCTCGCACCCATCGTGAATAATAGATAAATTTTCGTCCGAAAATAGAGGGTCCGTCTCTGGGTGAGATGCCCAGGGAAAGAGTTCAGTCGACGGGAATGATGATGGGATATATAGCTTGTCGAGATATCCACTCAAAAGCCTAGCCGCGGATCCAAGTCCATAACCATGGGCGTGCAAGCCCCACTTGCCAAAATCACGAAACAGACGAATGGAATTGGTTTCCAGTTCGATAAAGCGGATATCCGCTTCATGCTCCAACTCGTGACCCATTGTAGAAATTGTTTGGCGTTTAAGAGTGTCTGACAATCGAACATCATAGCCATGCACAAAGATCAGGTCTGTAATTTCGTCCCGATGTTTAAGGTAGGTGTAAAAGGAATCTACGCCGCCGGTAAAAAATGCACCGACTCGTCCGGTGGCCGGCTTTGGTTTGGCGGGAATCTTGTTTCCCAAAATCTTGATAGGTTGGTATGGTGGAAACCATTCACAGAAGATTTCCATCAACTTATACTGATTTTCTAGAAAAGTTTCTGATATGTTCTCAGATACAACAACATTAACACCCAGCTTCATGGCGGCCAGCATTGTCATCGTGAGTGCGGCTTCAGGACTGCCTTTTAATTCCACATCTTTTGATGAGAAATATACGTGATAGTTTTTTGCTGTAAAAGCAAATTTATACGCAATGCCATCGGGATGTATTTCAGGCAGTGGCAGCTTTAAATCTATTGGACTTTTGTGTTTACAGGGGGCATGCATTTTTCGAATATCTTCCGGCGATCACCTGACAATGTCCAATCGCATAATTATTCCTCTAATTTTTTGCATCCATTAGAAGTTTCTTCAGCAATATACGTAGATATTTACTGAGGTAACTTGGTCGCAATGCTGTAAATGGCCGTTTCTTTAATGCTTTGTGATAATAAGCTGTTGCCTCGTGCATTAGGCCTTCTTTGTGGAAGTGACGAAACAGTGACAGGCATTTACGTACATAGAAGTAATCTCTATAGCGCATACATTCCGCTGGTAGTAACTCTGGATTGAATAGACGATCGATTACTTGAAACCCAGCTTTACGGGCCAGTGTAATATCTCCACGTCGACTGTCTTCATGCCGGTGTACTCGAGCAAGAGGCTCTGATATTGAGTAGCAGTCAAAGTTGGCGAATGCCTGTCCAAACACTGGTATATCTTCAGCTTGGGCTAGGCCTTCAGGATATTGTGTCTTCTCAAAAATCATACGATTAATTGCTACTGCACCATTGGCTATACTTATTTTCTTTGTCAGATAAGCTACAAAGTTTTTTGTTCGAATGCGGCTTAAATGCTTTGCTTTACTGTATTTAAGTGAGCCGTCTTCATGTGCGGTATAGTGTCCGCCGACAAGCAGTCCGGCATTCGGTTTTGCTTCGGCTATAGGGCGAAGATAATCGAGTGCTCCATCAACTAACTCATCATCAGCATCTAGAAAGATTAAAAATTGGCCCCTGCTCAGTTTTACACCACTATTTCTAGCAGCGGATGGACCTAAATTGTTTTGATGGTGATAATGCAGGTGGGGGCAATAAGGGTTGCTCAGATATTCGCTGACTACAGAATTAGTATCATCGGTAGATCCGTCATCGATTACTATAATTTCATAATCTTCACCTGGCTGGGAAATGGCTGAGTCCAATGCCCTATCGAGAAACCGTGCGTAGTTGTAGCAAGGAATTATTATGCTAAATCTGAGCCATTCTCCGGTTGATGGGTTTGTCATTATAATCCTGAGCGCTTTTAAGAGTTGGGTAACTCTCGTGATGTGGCCTACTGGGCCCAAATACAATTTAAGGCGGTACGATATCTTAATCTAGTGGGATATGACAACTACCAAGCAAGTAGCATAAAACTTAAGTGCCTATATCGAGTGCTTAACCCGCAGCGCTGGTTGGTGAACGGATTTCTTTGAATATGACTAGCAAGTTATGTGTATTTGTCTTGATATACATATTTCCAGATGATTGCATGTAGTGGCAATAGGCTGTTGTCCGCATTGCTTATGCACAAAAAATCCCGCTGAAGCAGGATTTTTGTAACTTTCTGATTTATATGGTGGGCCCTGAAGGACTCGAACCTTCGACCAAGGGATTATGAGTCCCCTGCTCTAACCAACTGAGCTAAGGGCCCTGTGTTGTTTCGCGGTGTGTATTAATAAACCATCCTTGGTATTTGTTCAAGCGTTCCCGCTGTTGTTTTTATCAATCGTTATCGATAAAGCTGTAAAGCTTTTCTGAGCGCGAAGGATGACGCAGTTTTCGTAGTGCCTTGGCTTCGATCTGACGAATACGTTCACGCGTTACGTCGAATTGTTTGCCGACTTCTTCCAGGGTGTGGTCGGTGTTCATGTCGATACCAAAGCGCATGCGTAGTACCTTGGCTTCGCGTGAGGTTAGGCCTTCCAGCATTACCTTGGTGGATTCTCTTAGACCCTCGCCAGTGGCTGAGTCTGATGGAGATACTACTCCTGAGTCTTCAATGAAATCTCCCAGGTGGGAATCTTCATCATCGCCAATCGGCGTCTCCATGGAGATCGGCTCTTTGGCAATTTTGAGTACCTTGCGAACTTTGTCCTCTGGCATTTCCATGCGTTCGGCCAACTCTTCTGGTGTGGCTTCGCGTCCCATCTCCTGAACCATTTGGCGTGAGATGCGATTCAGTTTGTTGATGGTCTCTATCATGTGTACAGGGATGCGGATGGTACGGGCCTGGTCCGCAATGGAGCGGGTGATAGCCTGTCTGATCCACCAGGTTGCATAGGTAGAGAATTTGTAACCGCGACGGTATTCGAATTTGTCTACCGCCTTCATCAGGCCTATGTTGCCTTCTTGAATTAGGTCCAGGAACTGTAGGCCGCGGTTGGTGTATTTCTTTGCGATCGAAATAACCAGACGCAGGTTGGCTTCTACCATCTCCTTTTTGGCTCGTCTTGCTTTGGCTTCGCCAATGGACATCTTGCGATTGATTTCTTTGATGTCGAGTATGGATAGGCCGCTGCGTTTTTCCAGATCAAGCAGCTTTTTCTGGGCTCGAAGAACTTCTTCGGTTACATCTACCAGAGCTTCTGAGTATGGCTTTCCTTCTGCTATCTGAGCTTCTATCCAGCCCAGGTCTGTTTCGCGCTCCGGGAAGGAGGTAATAAATGTCTTGCGTGGCATGCGGGCTTGTTGGACACATAGGTCCATGACCGCGCGCTCTTGACTGCGTATTAGTGTAATGGTGTCGCGAAGGTTGTCCACGAGATGGTTAAATACGGCTGGCAGGAGCTTAAACTCAAGAAAGGTTTCAGTTACTTTCTCCATGGCCTTTAGGGTCTTGGGATCGTCCTTACCGTTTTTCTCCATGCTGGTGAGCAGGGCTTTGAAGCGTTTGTTTAACTCTTTTCGCTTCTTCTCAGCCTCTTCAGGATCTGGGCCTGTATCTTCCTCTTCTTCTTCCACATCATCGTCATCATCGGTGGATGATGCGCCATCTTGATTTAAACTGGCTGGCGGGACTGGCTTGGCGATCTCGTCTGGTTCATTGGGATCAATAAAGCCGTTTATGATGTCGGTCAGGCGTTTTTCTTCGGTCTTTACTTTGTCAAACATGTCCAGTAGTTTGACAATGGTATCAGGGAAGGTACTTATGGCGGCTAGTACGTGATTTAGGCCTTCTTCGATACGCTTGGCGATCTTCAATTCGCCTTCACGGGTCAGTAGTTCTACTGTGCCCATCTCGCGCATGTACATACGGACTGGATCAGTAGTGCGTCCAAACTCACTGTCTACATTTGCCAGGGCTGCAGCTGCGGCTTCAGCGGCGTCATCATCGGTTGAATTTGCGCTATCTGAGATTGAGTTGTCATCTGCATCCGGGGCGCTTTCATGTACTGAAATGCCCATGTCATTGATCATGCGGACGATGTCTTCGATCTGCTCCGGTTCAACGATGCTATCTGGTAGATGGTCATTGACTTCGGCGTAGGTCAGATACCCTTGTTCCTTCCCCTTTGCGATCAACTGCTTAAGTTGGGATTGCTGTTGTTGTTGATTCATTTCCGACCTTGAATTAGTGGTAAGCTGAGGGTTTCGAACACAAGCCGGGCAGTATAGCAATGAGGCTGTGAAATTTCTAGATAATTACAACTGTTTTGCATGAATTTTGATTATCCTTGCTTGATTTTTTCAGTCAGCAGCTGGTTGAATAGATTCTTTTCTTGATCCTTAAGTTCAGTAGTCTTTGATTTCTCTACTAACCTATTTAACTCGTTCTCGCGCATCTGTTTTTCGATAGCCACCAGCGTGTCTCGAAATTCTGCCTCAATACCCTGTTCTGGGATATGTAATTCAACAGCGGAGAGCTTGCTTAGATGATGGTGCTCTTCAGTACCTCTCCAGCGCTCAATGAGTTGGACTGACTTAAGATTAGGATGGTTCTGTACTAATTCAAGTAGTTTGCTTAATAGATTTGTGCCGACTGAGTCCGATTTCTGCCATTTATCAGGGAGTTTTTCCGCTAAGGCAAGCTGTGGGTGTTGCAGAAGCATAGTTATTGCCCGACGAACCATTGGCATGGGTTTTTGTGCTCTTGGTGCATTCACCCGGTGTTTTTGAGGTTGGGTTTGGCTGGATTCTCCCATTATGTGTGTAGTGTCCACCCCGACGATGTCATTTAGCTGTTGTTGCAGAATGTCACGGTATACGCCTTTAGGAAGACTCGACATCAGAGGTTTTGCCAGTTCGGCCAAGCGAGCGCGTCCACCAGGCTCGGTGGTATCTATATCTTTAGACAGATAGTCAAACATGAACTGAGATAAGGGGGTAGCGTTATCTATGCGTCGGATGAATTCTTCGGCACCCTCTCTTCTGATCAGGGTGTCAGGGTCTTCACCATCTGGAAGAAACAGGAATTTTGCCTCTCTGCCATCACGCATCATAGGCAGTGTTGTTTTAAGCGCCTTCCATCCAGCCTTGGAGCCGGCGCGGTCCCCATCAAAACAGAAGATTATTTTGTGAGTTGCACGGAATAACTGCTCTATATGTTCACTGGTTGTGGCTGTGCCCAGGGTAGCTACAGCGTAGCTGATTCCAAACTGGGCCAAGGCCACTACATCCATATAGCCTTCGACAACCAGGAGTTGTTGAACCTTACGATTTGCCTGGTGCGCTTCGTATAGACCGTACAGTTCGCGGCCTTTATGGAAGACTGAGTCTCTGGCGAGTTTAGGTATTTTGGTTGGGCCGCTCTCGGCTTCCTGCCCTCCGCGGCACTTGCACTTCCCTGTGCGTCGTCATCTAGAATTCGTCCACCAAACGCTATTACTCGACCACGGCGATCACGGATAGGGAACATGATGCGGTTACGAAAACGGTCGTAGCATTTGCCGTCTGGTTCAGAGATCATTCCTGTGTCTCGTAATTTCTCCAGATCATCCTTGCCTGATCCTAGATGCTTGATCAGGTTGTCCCATCCTGGTGGGGCATAGCCCACGCCGAACTCGGCTGCTATCTCACCACTAAGTCCTCGGGCTTTAAGATATTCGATTGCCTGCTTTGCCTGCGGATGTTTGCGCAGTTGTTGGCCATAGTATTTGGCGGCTTGTTCCAGAGTCTCGAATAATGGGCGTAGATCCGGTCCGGTTGAGTGCCCACCTTCACGCGGCACCTCCAGACCTTGCTGTTGTGCCAACTCTTCTATAGTGTCGACAAAACTCATGTTTTCATACTCCATCAAAAAACCGATGGAGGTTCCGTGGGCACCGCAACCGAAGCAGTGATAGAACTGCTTTTCGCGACTTACGGTGAATGATGGGGTTTTTTCGTCGTGGAAGGGACAGCAGGCTTGGTAATCTCGGCCTGTTTTTTTTAGTGCTACACGGCCATTTATCAGGTCAACAATGTCAACCCGGTCCAACAGTTCATCAATGAATTGCGCTGGGATTTTACCGGCCATGCTATAAGCCTAAAGCATCACAACCCGTATGGGTATAGTGAGGGATGAATCAGCTCCCAAGTAGCTGTTTTACCATGGCGCTGACAGCACCGATGTCTGCGCGTCCCTGCAGCTTGGGTTTTAGTTGCCCCATGACCTTGCCCATGTCACGCATGGACTCAGCGTTGGAATCTGCTATGGCCTGTTTTACCAGATCGGAGATTTGATCTTCGCTTAGGGCTTCTGGCAGATACTCCTGGAGTATCCCAATCTCGAATTGTTCCTGCTCCGCCAGTTCGTCGCGACCAGCCTTCTCGTATTGCTCGAAGGAGTCGCGGCGCTGCTTCACCATCTTGTCCAGAACTGCCAGGACCTGCTCGTCATCCAGTTCGATTCGCTCGTCCACTTCGCGCTGTTTTATTGCGGCCATAAGAAGACGGATGACGCCAAGCTTACGCTTGTCGCCGCTCTTCATTGAGGCCTTCATGTCGTCAGTGATGCTGAGTCTTAGCATGATGTGGAAAAGCTAGCGGAGACTGGCGAAAGGTCTAGTACAGACGGTCGAACTTACGGCTCTCGCGCTGAACCTTCTTCAGGTTGCGCTTGACAGCAGCAGCGGCTTTGCGCTTGCGCTCTGCAGTTGGCTTTTCGTAGAACTCACGACGACGAACCTCGGCCAAGACTCCAGCCTTCTCGCAGGAGCGCTTAAAACGACGCATGGCGATCTCAAATGGTTCGTTCTCTTTTACACGTACTTCAGGCATTGGTTACCCCAAAAATTTAGTCAAAACGTTGATTGTGAAGCTAAAGAGCGGGGATTCTACTGCCTGTTGTCCCCGATTGCAAAAACTCTTTGTCGTTAATAGGCGCAAGAATAGCTTAAAATCCGCCCGGTGAAAGGAAACCGATGACGTGGTTGACGTGAACGGAGATAATGTTGCTCAGATGATATCTGCCGGTAATTGGATCCTTGTTTTGTGAAAAGCAGTTATTTCTGTTAAATAATCCGGTAAATCATTTGGTTAGAGCCGTCTTCTGGCGGACCATTCGTTAGGGTATGAGCGGGCACAGCGCTTTAGGAGGCAATCTTGCGGGTTCTAGGAATCGAAACGTCATGCGATGAGACCGGTGTTGCTATATACGATAGTGACCAGGGTTTGCTGGCACATAGCCTTTATAGTCAGATAAAACTGCATGCGGATTTTGGTGGAGTGGTGCCTGAGTTGGCGTCCAGAGATCATGTGCGCAAGACCGTCCCTTTGATAAAAGACGCCTTGGCGCAAACGGATGCAGGCCTGGAGCAGTTGGATGGTATCGCTTACACAACGGGCCCGGGACTTGTTGGAGCCTTGCTGGTTGGTGGAGCCATAGGACGTAGTTTGGCCTGGACGCTAGGCATACCCGCAATCGGGGTGCACCACATGGAAGGACACATGCTGGCACCGATGCTGGATGAGCGTAAACCTGAATTCCCATTTGTAGCATTGTTGGTCTCGGGTGGTCACAGCCAACTGGTTGAAGTGGAGGAGGTTGGACACTATCAGCTGCTGGGTGAGTCCATCGATGATGCCGCAGGTGAGGCATTCGACAAGACTGCCAAGCTTTTAGGTCTTCCATATCCTGGAGGGCCGGAACTGGCGAAACTGGCTGAACGCGGTAATCCGGAAAGATTCACATTCCCTCGTCCCATGACTGACCGTCCTGGTTTGGACTTCAGCTTTAGCGGCCTCAAGACATTCGCCCTGAATACCATGCAACAGGAGCTTGGGTCTGAGAAAGAGCTAGAGAAATCTATTGCCGATCAGACTAGGGCTGATATCGCTAGAGCCTTTGAAGACGCAGTTGTGGATACCATGGTTATAAAGTGTCGGCGTGCAATGCGGCAGACCGGTTGCAAGACTCTGGTGTTGGCAGGTGGCGTTGCTGCGAATAGTCATTTGCGTGAAAAGATTAAAGAAGTGATGGATAAGGAAGAGGTGGGTGTTTTCTATCCAAGGATGCAGTTTTGTACCGACAACGGTGCAATGATCGCCTATGCAGGTTGGCAGCGCCTGAAGGCGGGTCAGGCTGAAGAGTTGAAATTTGGTGCTAGACCGCGCTGGCCATTGGAAGAGTTGTCTATTTTGGGTTGAGTTAAAGCCTTTTCAAAGCATACGGCCGACTGTTGGTCCTCGTAGTAGCCATCTTTGATGCGTAACCACTGGTATCCAAGGTTTTGATACAATCTCAGTGCTCGCGTATTGTCTATGCGAACCTCTAGACGCATGTCGGTACAGCCCATGTTTCGCGCCTCATTTTCGGCTGCATCCAGTAAACTCCTGGCTATACCCTGTCCCCAACAAGTGCTTAAGACTCCAATCGAATAGAGTCGCGCCAGCCGATTGCCCCTGCGATACAGGATTATGGCATAGCCCATTACTTCCTGGTTTTTAACCGCAACAAAGAATGAGCAGTGACCGCGCACCAGCAGGTGGCGCAGAGAGCGGCGGCTTAGCCGGTCGCCCACGAAGCAGTTCTGCTCGATCTGGCAGATCTCAGTCAGATCCTGGTTCCGAGCAAAACGGATGGTTACGGAATCCTGGTGCATTTTTAGGGCTGCTCTGGTTGGTTCATGGTCATCAAGCTAGTTGCCGCTGTTTCTCCATGCGCCGGAAGAACTCGTCCAGGATTATTCGGTATAGATCATCCCCCAGATAGGCGGTCTCAACTCCGCTATCAATGTTTGGGTTGTCGTTGACTTCGATCACCACACATCGATCGCCCACCTGTTTCAGATCCACCCCGTATAGGCCTTTGCCAATTAGATTTGCACTGCGAATGGCGGTCTTCAATACCTGTTTTGGCACTTGGTGTACTCCCAGCGTCTTAAATCTGCCACTCTGGTTGCGACCCACGACCGCATGGTTGTAGATCTGCCAGTGGCCTCGTGCCATGAAGTATTGGCAGGCAAATATGGCGCGTCCGTTTAGCACTCCGATGCGCCAATCAAACTCGGTGCTGATGAATTCCTGAACCAGGAGTATGGCAGACTTCTCAAACAGTGTTTTAAGGGTTGTATCCAGTTCTTTCTTGTTGTGCACCTTAACCACGCCGCGTGAGAAAGAACCATCGGGAATCTTCAGGACGAGCGGCAAACCTAATTCATCGATTATGCTTGCATTGTCACTTTGTTCGCTACGTAGCAGCAACCTGGTGTCCGGAGTTGAGATGGAGTGCTTCTCCAGAAGTTCCGCAAGAAACACCTTGTTGGTGCAACGTAGTATGGAGTCCGGGTCGTCGATTACGACCATCCCTGCCCTCTCTGCGCGTTTGGCAAAGCGGTAGGTGTGGTGATTGACTGCAGTTGTTTCCCGTATAAAGAGCGCATCGTACTCAAGAATGCGTACATAGTCCTCAGCCGTGATCAGATCGACGTCTATACCTATGTCTCGTCCAAGACGTTGAAAGTTACGTAAGGACAGTTGGTCGCTGGGTGGAAACTCTTCATTTGGGTTTTGCAGGATCGCCATCTCGAAGCGGTAGTTTTTGCGGGCCTTGGGTTTTCGCCATATTTTACGACTAAAGTGGTCGATTGCAGTTGCGAAGAGTGTCTGTTCGGTCTCGGTCAGATCTTCAAGAACACCGGCGTCTATATTGGCGATCATCCATTGTTGCTGCCACTTGAGTGTTACTTTCAGAATTGGACAGGGGTAGAGTTCAAATAGTTTTCGGGCAAAGGCTTTTAGGTGATCGATGTCTGTTTTTCCGAAGAATATAGACAGCTCTATGGGCTCGTTTTTCGGCGAATCTGTCTTGATCAGGTAGCGATCAATGCTCTCGTTCAATGCCTGTCCGTAGAGTCTATAAAAGTGATGGTTTTGTAGGTCCTGCAAAGTGCTGGTGGACGGAATAACCCGATGGCCGCGCGCCTCTGCCAGTAGAGAACAATAATGGCTATCTCCCAGATACTCAAAATTGCTGCACAAATTGATGATCTGGGTGCCCCTCACACCCTGAGGTCCGCCATCCCTCAGATAATCGCTGACGGTGATCAGGTTGCTGCTGGGGTAGTAGGGCGTCCACGCCTCATGATTCTCAACAATGATATAGAGCTTGTTCAATGCTGTTTACCGGATTGGCTTAAATGCTTAGCCACACAGCCAGACTCACCATGAGTCAGTCGGGCATCTATACACCCTGTAGGGTGTAAAATTCAATATTTTTTGCAAAGAGGCTGTTACATCAGAAGATACGGCATGCCAGTTTGTTAGTTTCTGGATAGAGAGGGGATCCAAGTGTTCAGTATGGCTATTAGTCTTTGAATCAATCAGCTATATCTAATCGGCTGGATCAGAGTTGTCTTTTATAGTCTCTTCCGATCCGGACAGCAGGTTCTGAATATTGCTTCTGTGACGCCAGAACAGGATGGCGCTCATAATTATCTGCATTCCCACCAGTTCAGGTTCTGGCCAGAACAGCCATACCACCAGCGGTGCCAAGGCCATGGATACAAGTGCAGACAGGGAAGATATCTTTACCACCTTGGCCATAAATAGCCATGTCAAGGCAATCACCCCGCCTATCTGCCAACCCAGGCCAAACTGGCAGCCGAGTGCTGTCGCAACACCCTTGCCACCATTGAATCTGAAAAAGACCGGGTAGAGATGCCCAAGAAACGCTGCCATGGCAACGCCTGCCAGGATTATGACCGGGACATCCATAAGATTGGCTATTAGCACCGGCAACAGCCCCTTCAGCATATCTCCCGTTAGAGTGATTGCAGCTGCCTTCTTGCCGCCGATGCGCAGCACATTGGTCGCGCCTGGATTGTTCGAACCCAGAGTGCGCGGGTCGGGTAGTCTCATGAGTCGGCACACGATGATGGCGCTGGACACAGAGCCGAGCAGGTAGGCAGCGATGATTAGGAGATAGTCAGTCATAGTTCTGATCTGGTCTTATTGTGTAATTGGTCAAGATGGTTTGTTATTTCCCCTGTCTGTTTTACCATACTTAACCAAATCGGACAGGAAAAAACATAGACCTATGGATATTGTATTTTTGAGAGATTTGCGCATTGAGACGGTAATCGGCGTGTATGATTGGGAGCGCGAAGTAAAACAGACCGTGGTTCTGGATGTGGAAATGAGCGCTGATATTGCCAAGGCAGCGGCCAGTGACCATATTGATGACGCACTAGATTACAAGTCAGTGGCCAAGCGCCTGATAGAGTTCGTGGAACAGTCGGAGTTCCAGTTGGTTGAGACTCTCGCGGAACACTGTGCCCAGATTGTTCGACAGGAATTTGGTGTTGCCTGGGCGAGATTGACCTTGAACAAGATTGGCGCGGTGAGCAATGCTCGTGATGTGGGCGTTATTATCGAACGCGGTACGCGTGACTGATATGTCAAACAGGGTCTGGTTAAGTATCGGTAGTAATATTGATCGTGAGTCCAACATAGTTGGTTGTGTCAGGGCATTGCGCGACTCTTTTGGCGAGCTGATTGTTTCTCAGGTGTATGAGAATGACTCCTTCGGGTTTGAAGGTAGTCCATTCTATAACCTGGTGGTGGGGCTGGATACCGACAGGTCTGTTGCGCAACTAACCGAGCGGTTTCGAGAGATAGAAGATGATCATGGCCGTACCAGAGGAGGTGCCAAGTTTGCCGCCAGAAGTCTGGATATTGATCTGCTGTTGTATGGAGACCAGATCATCAAGATCGGGTCCGTTGAACTGCCACGCCCGGAGATATTGGAGTATGCATTCGTGTTGGGGCCGTTGGCGGAGGTAGCCGGAAACGAACTTCATCCAGTTATCGGCAGGACCTATGCCGAGTTATGGGGTGAGTTCGATCAGACAAATCATATATTAACTCCGGTGCAATTATCTGGGATGTCCTGATATGAAATGCTACCGGCTACAGCGGCTATAAAATTGCTTTGGACGATTTATAGTCTCTGGCGAGTCAATTGCTCAAGTTTCAAGAAGCAGGCCATGATGATGAAGGCAATGCCCACCATCAGCAGGCTTTGAACTCCATACCCTAACAGGTAGAAGCTGCCGGATAGGCGCACCAGCCCCGCTATCAGGCAGAGTAAAATACCAACTATTCCAGAGATGGTTCCTGTAATTGCTAATAGTGTTTTCATGTCATCCTCCCCAATAACAATCTGATTTTTCACCACTCTTTGCCTTCGTCCTGTCTCTATTCTTAGGGTTATCCTAATCGGAAAGCAAGTATCAAATAGAGTGCTCTACCGATCATAGGCCTTGGAGTGAGTGCTATAAAGGTAGCGCATAGATGTGGGAGTTTGTGCGCAGATAATCGAGAGGACAGATCAGCAAAAACCGGTTATGCTGTCTTCCGTATGCATTTTGTTTCTAACCTATTGATAATATGGGCTTACATAACACAAGTAAGGCATAGAGAAGCGGATGGATTCCACTGAAAGCAGAGAAAGACAATGGTTGGCAAATAGCCCTGATCAGTTCTGCTGGAGTGTTTGGCAGGACGAGGAGGAAGCTGTTCTTTTTCACCAGGGATCCGGTGACACGTTGATGTTGAATCCACTGGGAGAATATCTGCTTAAACAACTGCAATTGGAAAGGCATACTCAATCAGAGTTGACTGCTACTGCTGCGCAGTATTTTGAAATCGATAACAATAGCGAGTTGGCGGATGCGGTCGGTGTCTCTCTGCGCACCTTTCAGTCTTTGGGACTGGTTATCTCAGATTCACTGTGAAGATAGTTCAGTTAGACAATCACCAGATCGTTCGATATTTATCCGGTTGTGGTCTTCCGATAAGGATTGGTCCTTTCTGGATTAATCTTAGGTCAACAATTCCTGATATAACCCGGCATATCTCCTGTTTTTATGGGGAGTTTGAAACCGGAAGTCTGGACCAGTTCTTTGATTTTCATATCACGCTGAAGAAGACTGGTGGTCTTCGGCGCTGGGTAAAACCACAAGTAACCTTTTTGCTGGATGAGTATGCCCCCTTCAAGCCACTTTCCTACGAACATGCCTTTGCCATGTTTGAATGGGGCCTGAACTGGTGCATTGCGACGACTGCCCATCACTACTTGATTATCCATGCCGCAGTTCTTGAAAAGGGAGGAAGAGCAATCATCATGCCAGGCACCCCTGGCGCTGGGAAAAGTACACTCTGTGCCGCTATGAGCCTGAGTGGGTGGAGATTGCTCTCAGATGAGATGGCGCTGCTGGACCCCGTTAAATTGGAAATAACGCCTGTACCCAGACCGGTCGGTTTGAAGAATCAATCAATACAGATCATTAGCGCATTTTCAGCCGACGCAAAAATTGGACCGGCGGCGAATGATACAGCGAAAGGGACCGTGGCACATCTTCAGCCAACATCACACAGCATTCAGCAGGCCGATGTGAAGAGCCGGCCACAGGCTATCGTTTTTCCAAAATACACACCAAATAGTGATACTTGCTTACGAGGCAAGGCGAAAAGCCATGCGCTATTGGAGATTCAGGAAAATGCGTTCAATACGCATGTGTTAGGAAGGAAAGGCTTCGATGCAGCTAAATCACTTGTTAGCAGATGTCCAGTTTACTCTCTGGAATACTCAAACCTGGGTGAGGCACTGATAACGATGGACAATATTCTTAGCAATGAAGAGGCTACAGCCTGAAAATGGTCCAGCCACTTATCATCGGGGTGCTAAAGTCCCCTGAACTCGCAACCACTTTTTCTCCTGCTCAGTGGGATCTATTAATCAGGCAGTCAAAGGCCGCAAACCTGCTCTCTCACCTTTGCACTGTTCTGGTGGATGCGGGGCTGGAAGACCAAATTCCGGAGCGACCAGGTTATCATCTCAAGGCATCACAGCTTGTGGCCCAAAGAAATGCCCTGGCTGTCCGATGGGAAGTGACCCAATTAAAGGAGGCGTTGTATCCTCTTGCGGTTCCGACCGTGGTGCTCAAGGGCGCTGCCTATGTCATGGCGGATCTGCCCATCAGTCGGGGCCGTATGTTCCATGATATTGATATTCTGGTGCCCAGGTCGGCATTGGATGATGTTGAGAAACGTCTTTTGGGCTGGGGCTGGCGCACGACTCATGGTAGTCAATATGACCAGCGCTATTATCGGACGTGGATGCACGAAATCCCCCCCTTGAAGCACATAAAGCGTCAGACGGTATTGGATATACACCACGCCATATTACCTCTGACAGCAAGATTGCACCCTGATTCAAACAAGCTGCTGGAGAGAGCAATAAACGGTGGTGGCGAGAGTGATCTTTACTGGCTGTGTGATGTGGATATGATCCTGCATAGCACTACACACCTGTTTCACGATGGTGAGCTGGAGAATGGGCTGAGAGATCTGGTGGATATTGATAGCCTGATTAGGCACTTTTCGAAGCGGGATGATTTCTGGAAGGATCTGTGTGATCGGGCCTATGAGATGGATCTGGTACGCCCCCTTTTTTATGGACTTCGATATGCGGAAACGCTTCTTGGGACAAATGTGCCAGATACCGCAAAGACCTTGTTGCATTCCCAGATACCTGGAAAATTACTTGCTTCAACTATGGACTTACTTTTCCACCGGGCACTTCGGCCTGATCACGCCTCTTGCAATATGCCGGGAACCGGACTTGCCAGGTGGGCACTGTATATCAGGTCACATTATCTGCGCATGCCGCTAAAGCTACTGATGCCGCACCTGTTGAGGAAGGCGATAGTGAGTGGAGAGACAGCAGAGCTTCCACCGGAGGTGCGGCGCTTTTTGGCTAACAGTCCCAGGGATTAAGTCCAGGTACCATTTAAGAACGCCTTGAAGTCGCCAATTTGCCCGCCAAGGGTAGGGTCAGCCCAAAGCTCTTTTACCTGTGCAACGCTAAGAACATAGTTCGGGTCAGTTATCGCGTTTAGAAGTGCGGCGATGATATGAAACTCGTCACTTCCCGGCATGGTACAGATTAGTTCGTGCATTGATCTGTTTTGTGAATCTTGTGGGCCAGAGGTGAAATAGGCGTTGAATAGTGCGCCGCCGGTGCAGTTCCAGGGGGTATTGTTCTTGGCGCAGTCATTGCAGGATTTGGGGACCGTGTTGTCCGGCGTTAAACCAGCTGGCATGGGCCATGCCTCCGGGTGCTCTTTCCAGTAGCCTGGGCTCAGACCGAGATTGCATTGCCCACGGTCAGGCTCGGAGAGGTTACCTGAGAGTATATTGGATAGGCATCCAACACCAAAGACAGGACGGGACACAACAGACATTAAGACTGGGGACGCAAGCAGGCCTGTTTTGGTGAACTGTCGACGGCTCAATGAGGTGCAGTCCTTATTCGGACTCTCTGTCTTTACATCCTTTTTGATCTTTTGATCGTCCGACATCGCTCTTCCCCTGAATGGGTTTGCCCTAACCGTGCTGCGTTGTACATCAGGCTGGTTCTGTGGTGCCAGCTGTTACTGATCCGTAAATTACTTTAACGCGAACCGTAATACTACTAGCTAATGATAGCAGTTAGCATAACTACTTTATGCTTCTACGGCGTATCGTATGACATTCATTTTGGTATGATCGTTGAATTTCCTCAATAAAAACGCAATTTTCGTGCCTATAATTATTTTTTGTTATATAACACATCGTTACACGAGTTCGTAAGTACAATTTCTGTAAATGGTGTAAATAATTCTGACATAAATTAGGAGTTGACCAACATAAATGAGGGGAGGTGTATTACTAATGGGAAGATAAAGCTGTTCCTAGTTTCACTCTAATTAACAGTAGGGATCAGGCAGGGATGTTATCGAGGTATGGGGAAGAAAGGTTGCCTATTGCCTGTTGGTTTGCAAGTGGTTGTATTCTCATCAAACAGGTGATTTATGCTTTCGTGACTCGCCAATGAGCTGGGTGCATCCTTTGGGGAGCTGATCATCTCGTTGGTGTTTGAGAATGCCTCATTCGTGTTTAATGTGACCATGTCTCATCTAGTCATGTCCCTGGTGATCTATTATGTCCAATTTTTTGTCATAGACGGCGGTTTCCAATTCGAACAGGCCAAGTATGGTATGGAAAACATTGTCATGGGTATATCTGTTGTCGGTCTTTTTGCTTAATGATGGCAAGTCAATCTCGTTCTTATCGAAGCCGTTGCCAAACCACATAATCATTGGCACATGGGTTTGAGTGTCAGGAGCAAACATGTATGGCAGGCCGTGTAGATACAGGTTGTTTTCACCTAACGATTCACCGTGATCGCTGACATAAAAAAGAGCGGACTCAAACTTATCGTCATTTCGTTTTAGTAGAGCGATAGTTTTTGCCAGGAAGTAATCTGTATACAGAATGGCATTGTCGTATGCATTATCGATCTCCTCGCGGCTGCAATTCTCCAGCTGGTTTGTTTGGCAGGTTGGTGTGAATTTCTCAAATTCTTTGGGGTAACGTTTGTAATATGCCGGACCGTGGTTGCCCATTTGGTGCAGGATGATAAAAATATCTCCCTTTGGATGTTGATCTATGTAGGTTTGTAGATTAGATAACATTCCCTCATCCCGACATTCGGTATCACAGATGGGGTTTTTATCTCTGGTTCTATAGTTTTCATAAGTAACTCTTTCGGCCACGCCTTTTGAGTCAGAATTATTATCCAGCCAGATAACATTGACTCCGGCATGCTGTAGTACATCCAGCATATTCTCGATCGCGTTGGCTTCACCATTGAGGTAGTGAGCATGATCATAGATGGAGAACATACAGGGCACTGAGACGGAGGTGGATGTTCCGCAGGCCCATGTGTTTTTGAAGCTGAGCAGAGTTTCCTGTTCCAGCAGAGGATTGGTCTTCCTGGTATACCCATTCAAGGAGAAGCGATCTGCTCTGGCCGTTTCTCCAACCACAAGAATAATCAGCTCGCGGTGCGAGTCCAGGTCCGGTGTTTTGGCGTCCTCGCCAATTGTCTGGAGTTGTGCGTTTGTCCCCTCTATATCTCTTTTGCCAATGTACTTGCCAATTGAGTATATGTAATACGCAGGATTGGCATAAAATCTTAGTTGTTTGTGCTCCCGAATAAAGGATGCATAAAAATTGCCGAATACAACTATGCTGGAGATGGTAATGACAATAGCTATGCCCAGGGTAGATATTTTTGAGATGATTATCTGCTGGATTTTTTTATTGGCAATTCGTGTTTTATAGATAAGAAATGATGGGGCTATTCCTAACACGGCAATATATAAAAACAGTTTCAGGCTTATTAGATCGAAAGATTCTGCAATGTTGGTTTTTAATGCATTATCAAGCATGTTTTCATCGATGATAACATTATAGGTATCCATGAAATATGCGGTAACGGATGATGCCAAAAGAACAGAGATCAAAAATGGCTTGGTCGTATGTTTAAAGCAAATAAGTGATAAGAAAATGACATTAACGCAGCAATATAGAAGCGCCAGAGAGAACAGAAAAGCAATGTTTTCCATGCTTGGTGGATAGATCTTAGATACATTGGAGAAGAAGGCTACATTTCCAAATACAACGAGGAAGATAGAGACAAGAACGACCAATTTTGGGATTGTAATTTCTTTCATGCAGATTGGTTGCTTCCCGTGTTGGATATTAGGATCATAGCTATAATCCTACCTGCCGAACTAACTTCTTTTGTGTTTGGCTTTGGTGCTGCCAAGCTGGGCTAGCAACTCATCTGTGACCAGGTAGATCAGGTATAGTTCAAAAGTATTTTAGCGGGACAGTTATCCGTCACTATCTGAAATGAAAATCCGATTACTGCTGAATTGTACGTCCCCCATCTACAGCAATGATCTGGCCTGTTATGTATCCGGCATCCCTGGCCAGAAATAATAAGGCACGTGCAATATCTTGTGGGTTGCCAGTGTCTTTTAGTGCGGTTCTGGCAATGGTTTCAGTCTTTGTTTCTGAGTCCATATTTGTTTCGGGCCAGAGTATGATTCCAGGTGCGATCCCGTTGACCCTGATGTCTGGACCCAGTTCACGTGCCAAGGCCTTTACCAGCATGGCGTTTCCTGCCTTTGCTATTGAGTATATGGAATGTCCTGCTAGTGGGCGTTCGGCATGGATGTCTACAAGGTTGATTATGTTGCCTTTGCTTTGCCTTAGCATTGTTGCCGCTTCTTGTGCCAGAAAAAATGGAGCCTTAAGATTGGTGGATATCAGGTCGTCCCACTGTTTTTCGGTGCTCTTGCCTAATGGTGTAGGATAAAAACTGGAGGCGTTGTTAACCAGCAAGTCCAGTCGTCCGCGCCATTCATCTATCTGTTTTATCATGCCGGGAAAAGACGCTATATCTACAAGATCGGCCTGAATCAATAGAACCGAATTAGGACGTTTTTGCTCTAGCTCCTGTTTAAGTTCCCTGGCGGCGGATTCGGAATTGCGGTAGTGAATTGCCACGTCCATGCCGGATGCGTGTAGGGTTCTGGTAATCTCTGCTCCTATGCGAAGCGCTGCTCCGGTAATAATGGCCACCTGTCCGTTAAGGGGGTTGAAATTTTCTTCCACAGTGGGTCTCCAGGATTGTTACACTAGATTCCACTAGACTAACCGAGTTGAACAAGTTCAGAAACCCATGTCAGACAATAGACCGTACGTAACCCGGCAACCAGACCATTTGGAACTGCCTCAGCCTGGTGATGAGGCGCAGATCCATAGCGACCTTCTATCCAACCATATCAGACAAGAGATGGAGCGGGCAGGGGGGCGGCTGACCTTCGATCGTTTCATGGAGCTATGCCTATACGCGCCTGGTTTGGGCTATTACGTTGCCGGCGCGCGCAAGTTTGGAGATGAAGGTGATTTTGTCACCGCGCCAGAGATTTCGCCTATCTTTGGCAGATGTCTGGCACGGCAGTGCATTCAAGTATTTGAGCAGATCGGAGGTGGAGATCTGTTGGAGTTTGGGGCCGGAACCGGTGCAATGGCGGCGGATATTTTGGCAGAACTACATCGATTGGATTCTCTGCCGGGACGATATCTGATCCTGGAGCTGAGTCCTGAACTTAGGATTCGCCAACAGGAGACATTGCAGGAGCGCGTTCCAGATCTTGCGCATATGGTTCAGTGGCTGGAAGATCTGCCATTACCTGGGTTTAAAGGTGTGGTTCTGGCCAATGAAGTCTTGGATGCCATGCCAGTTCAGCGGTTCAAAATTGAGTCGGGAGAGGTGAGGGAGCAGTTCGTTCTATTGGAGGGAGATACATTCAGCCTGATTTGGGATGATCCGATTACTCCGGGGCTGGCAGAAGCGGTCATGGATCTTGGGCTTACAAAAGGTTATGAATCAGAGTTAAATCTTCGCGCCTTGCCATGGATTCAAGAGTTAGGAGAGCGGGTTGACACCGGAGCAGTGCTGTTGATTGACTATGGCTACCCGCAGGCCGAGTACTATCATTCGCAGCGTAGTGAGGGAACGCTCATGTGTCACTATCGGCACAGAGCGCACCCTGATCCATTGTGGTTCCCTGGGTTGCAGGATATAACAGCCCATGTGGATTTTACCGCTATAGCCGATGCTGGTCTCAAGGCTGGGTTTGATATAGCTGGGTTTTGCACCCAGGCCTATTTTCTAATGGGTTGTGGTTTGGATGGCATGCTGGCTGACTCCGATCCGAATGATGTAGATTCACACATGCGGCTGGTGCAGGAGATAAAACGCCTTACACTGCCAACCGCGATGGGGGAGCGATTTAAGGTATTGGGTATGACCCGAGGAATAAAGCATCCTCTGATCGGATTTGGCATGAGAGACCAACGTGAACGTCTATAGAAAAAGAATAATATATATCATCGGCCTTTTCCTGTTGTTATCTGGATGTAACCTTGCCACCAACAGTAATTCACCGATAAAGACCAGATCTTTTCAACTGGAAGATTTGGCCAAGAGTGATGTGGATCTGGTGTTGGAGATGCAGCTCAACTACTCCATGGAATATCTTGAGGAGTTAATGGTGAAGCTCTACAAACGCAATCCCAATGAGTTACGCAAAGGTGGTTGGCTAAGCCACAAACGCGCCGTAAAAAGAGTATTCGGTCGAGGGCGAGCCAAAACCTTTCCGGGCTTGCAGGGCAAGCGTTCCATAGATGCCATGCGTCTCGCGTTTGATAGCAATTATCACGGAGATAGGGTGTTGGCGCTGGTGGAAGGTATGCGTGGTATGTTGCTGGACTCTTATGACGGAAAACGTGAGGTATTTCTGTTGGATGAACTGGATCCGCAAAAGTTATACAACGCTGCACGAAATATTGAGATTGTCATCTGGAAGTTGAGTAATGACCGTGATGAGCAAGGGCGACTATTTTTAGTCAGCAATGAGGCGTCAGGGCCTGTGCCTAACCTAAGCTTTGAGCGGTTGTTAGGAAAGATGATTGCGGTCCAAGACAGCACTGCGCGCTTTGTGGCAGAGACAACAAATCGTCGCATCAAGAATGTAATCCAGTCCATTGCGTCGGCGGTGTTTATTCCAATCTAATATCTGCGAACTTTACCGCATCCCCGATGGCTTGCTGACGGGCTTTGTCTAGTTTCTCTGCAATCTTTTTTCCATCGGTTATACCTTGGCTAAGTGTGGCGGCATCCACCGATATTGCCGCATCTCTGGCAGTGCGTAGAATATCTGCCTGGGGATATTGATCCTGCTCCTTTCCTTTTCGCCCAATAAGATCGGCATTGCAAGCTAGCAGAAAGCGTTCAAATCGATCCGGGCGACGCAGGGCATCGATCTTTTGTAGCAGCTTGAGAATGGTCTTAGGCCGTAGTTCCATGGCACGATGGCAATCGAGATGATAGCGGGCGACGTGCTGGGCAAGACGGTTCCATTCATCTGGGACACGCATACGTCGGCTAACGATGTTAACCAAAGGCACTCCGCGATGCTCATGGCCGATGTGTCGTGGCAGCTCCTCTTTTGGCGTAACTCCCTTACCCAGGTCATGCATGATTGCCGCATATCGTACTTGTGGGTCATCGCTTAATCTCGATGCCTGCTGCAGAGTCATGAGCGAATGTATCCCTGAGTCAATCTCCGGGTGATGTTTTTCCGGTTGCGGCACACCGAACAGTCTGTCCAGTTCAGGTATGATTGCCTTGAGCGCTCCACAGTTGCGTAGTTCTCGAAAAAAAATATCTGGCTGCTGTTCTGCCAGTGCCTTGTTTAACTCCGCAAAACAGCGTTCAGGCACAAGATTGTTCAGGTCTCCACGCTGAGCCATCTTTTGCACTAACTTATATGTCTCATCGGCGATTTTAAATCCAAGATATTTGTAGCGAGTGGCTAGGCGGGCCAATCGCAATACCCGGATAGGGTCTTCGGTAAAGGCAGGTGTATGACGCAGAATCCGGTTTTGCAGGTCACGCTGTCCGTTGCATGGATCTATTAGTTTGCCTTTCGAATCCAGGGCCATGGCATTGATGGTGAGGTCCCTGCGTGCCAGGTCATCTTCCACAGACACGGCTCCACCACCTGGATTGCTGCGATTCGTTCTTGGCAGTGCGTACTCTTCCTTGGTTTTTGGGTGCAGGAATACCGGGAAATCTTTCCCTACCTGCTGGAAGCCGTCCT
>RRYU01000006.1_pt1 | contig 54081 bp, 48 predicted proteins | sample 2162651 | NCBI WGS metagenome assembly RRYU01 (sample SAMN10267283, study PRJNA491782) | microbial mat metagenome | isolation source: biomat in the production well | place: Japan: Minami-Kanto gas field, natural gas well KTG3 | collected 2017-06
AAAAAAAACCCCCGCACCCGAAGGTGCGGGGGTTTTTAATTCAACTCACCAGAAAATCAAGTGAGATCAAACTGTCAGTTTCTAGTACAGAGCCTTAAGGGTGGACCAGTCACTGTTCTCGGTGCCGGTGGTGCAGACAACTTCAAAATCGGTGGTGCCTTCAACATAGTGAGGCTCGTCACCGTAGATGTCGCCCTGCATGCCCCAGCTGATCGCTAGCCAGCCGCACTCGGCATCGGCGGGCACTTCAACCGTGGTGAATACATACAGCGAGCACATGTCATACAGATTTCCCCAGCCGCCATCAGGGTCGGTAACTTCGAGCAATCCACCCGAGATAGTGATGTCGAAGGGAGAGCCGGAGCAGGGGTTGTCATAACCGTCAACAGACACGAAGGTCAGGTTGCTGGGAAGCTGAACGAAACCATAGGTCATCCACTCGACATCCACGGAGCCGTTGTAGAACTCGATCATCACAGGGACGGTGGTTCCAGCAGTGACACTGATGGGATCGGTGACAACGTAACTGCCAGCCATGGAACGATCGGCTAGAGCCGGGGTCGCGATCAATGCCAGAAGAGCGAGTAGCGAAAGCACTTTTTTCATTGTTGTTCCTCCAGAGTTTTGAAAGACTGAATGATGCAATGTCAAAGTCCACGTCAGGCAAATTGACTTTATGTGCCTAAAGCAGTTGAAATCCGATGCACCTAAGCACCCCTGTTATGTTTATGATACTTTGACACTTCAAATAGTATACAGGATCCTGGAAGCTGTTTTAACATAAAGTTTCGTGCCGAGGCTAACCGCTTGTGGGGCTTGAAGTTCTGTGTTTGGTTGCGGCAGTTTTTAAGTTCCGGTAAAAAGAGACGGGGCAAAGCAACATCCTTTCTGTAAATTCGCTCAGGCCTCTTCATTCTCCATGCTGATGTAGATCTTTCCTGTCTCCCACTCCTCACTGATTTCGACCAGCAGCGCGCTCACCAGTCGTTCCAACGACGCCTCGTTCGGAAAGAGCGTCGCCACGCGGGTTCGCCGCCGGATTTCCTTGTTCAGCCGCTCCAAGCCGTTGGTCGTCCGCAGTCGTCGCCGGTGACTCGCCGGCAAAGCAAAGACCGCCAGGCCCTCCGGCAGGTTTTCTTCGGCCCACGCGGCCAGCTTCGGCATCTTCTTCTCGTGATGCTCCACAAACTGATCGAGCAGGCGGTCGGCTTCGGCTCGATCCGGGGCGTTGAAGATTGCCCGGATCGCTTCGGCCACTTCCTTTCGCATCGCCCTACGCGTGACGTAGGCTTGAGCGTTGCGCTGAAGATGACATTGGCAACGCTGCCAAGGCACCGACGACAAAGTCGCCAGACGTGCAGCCTTCAGGCCCTCGTGGTCGTCGCTGACGATCAGCCGGGTTCCACGCATCCCGCGCGCTCGCTGCTGCGCTCGTGCGGCTCCGCGCCGAGAAAGCGCGAACGCTCGATCTTCATCGCCTCGTTCATCAGTGTGGCCATGGCATCGGCCATACCATCCAGGCCACTTTCGATCAGGACTTCCAGAACACTGTCCAGGGCATTATCATCCTTGCGGCGGGTCATGTCGTAGGCTCCTTCTCATCGGTGTTTGTTGTGATTCACCAACAAGAAGAGCGGACAGGGCCCGCCGTTGCAATGAATGAGACAGCCTCCGGTCAGGCCGCCTCAGAAGAATTTACAGAAGAGATGTTACACGCACAAAAAACCCGCACTGTGCAGCGCGGGTTGATTACTACAATGAAATAGGGCCTAGTACAGGGCTTTAATCGTGGACCAGTCGCTTTGGTCAGTGTCCGTCTGTTCGCAGATGTGCGTATTGAGATAGCCGGTCATCTGATGGGGATCGCTACCGTAGACATCCCCCTGCAGGTACCAATCGATTTCGGCGGGACCGCACTCACAGCCGGTTCCAACCATGACCTCAACGTAGAATCGGCCGCCTTCGCCGCCGTAGATTTCACCCCAGCTGCCATCGAGATCCCAGAAGTAGGCCTCATTATCGGAACTGCCGGTGACGTCGAATCCAAATCCGAAAGGACTTGAGGCGCCGGCATCGGGGGACCACCAACCGTTGGTCACGGTGAAGCATGCGGGGAAAGTGAGCCAGATTTCCGAGATCCACTCAGTGTCGGTGCTTGCGTTGAAAATGTAGAACTCACTGGTGAAGGGCTGTCCGGGAGTGAAGACATAGGGGAAGGAAGGCGAAAGCAGATCGACGTAGCTTCCGTCGATGCTTCTGTCTGCCAAGGCCGGCGAAGCCGTTATGGCGAACAAGGTCAGTATCAGAAGCAGTTTTTTCATGGACTTCCTCCAAAAATGCGGAGCATTGAAAGCAGTCAATTCGACGTGACGGCCTCCGGGTGTACAGTTTCGCTAAGCTCAATTTTACCAGGGCTGAGGGCCATATTCAAGAAACATGATTCTAGAGTCTTAATTGACGCTTCGGCCAGCCCCAAGTTCCGAGATTCGGGCAGCAAAATACCCCGCCGGCACAAGCGAAGCGCCAGCGGGGCAATAGCTTAGGCCAGGGTACCCTAGGCCATGGTGTAGAAGCTACGCAGATCCGCCAGACCCTTCTTCACGGCCTCGGCGGAATTATCCAGCAGGGCCTTCTCGCCCTCGTCCAGTTCGAGCTCCACAATCTTCTCGGCGCCGTTGGCTCCAATGAGCACAGGCACGCCGAGATAGATGGCCTCGTAGCCGTACTCGCCACGCAGATAGGCACAGGCCGGCGCGATGCGCTTCTCGTTGGTGAGAACCGCCTCCACCATTTCCGCCGTACTCGCCGCGGGGGCGTAGTAGGCCGAGCCCGTCTTGAGGTACTTCACAATTTCCGCACCGCCGTTGCGCGTGCGAACCGTGAGCGACTCGATATCCTCCGGCGACATAAGCTCGGTGATGGGAATGCCCGACACCGTGGTGAAGCGCGGCAGTGGCACCATGGTGTCGCCGTGTCCGCCCAGCACCATGGCCTGCACATCGGTTACCGCCACATCGAGTTTCTCGGCCACGAAGTATCGGAAGCGTGTGCTGTCGAGAATGCCCGCCATGCCGAAGACGCGCTTGAGCGCAAAGCCGCTGGCGTCCAGGGCCACCATGCACATGATATCCAGGGGATTGCTCACCACGATGATGGTGGCATTGGGGGCGTACTCGGCCACGTTGCGGGAGGCCGTCTTGACAATGTCGGTGTTGATCTTGAGCAGATCCATGCGATCCATGCCGGGCTTTCTGGGAATGCCCGCCGTGATCACCACCACGTCGCTGTCGGCGATTTCCGAATAGTCGTTGGTTCCCACGGTGGTCACACCGTAATTCCGCAGCGGCGCCGCGTGGGTGAAGTCCAGACCCTTGGCCTGAGGCATACCCTCGACGATATCCACCATGACAACGTTGGCGATGCCCTTTTCGGCAATGTAGTAAGTCGTCTTGGCTCCCACGTGTCCGGCGCCAATCACACTGACTTTTTTCATGTTCTTCCTCCTTAAGCCAGGTCGCGAATGGGTTCGGCGGAAGCCTGGAAGTCTTTCCAAGTGTCTTCGGCCAGCTTCAGTTCGATAATTTCCTCCACGCCATCTGCTCCCAGCTTGCAGGGAACGCTAAGGGCAACGCCCTTCATTCCGTACTCGCCACTCAGCAGCACGCTAACTGGAAGAATCTTGCCCGTATCGATGGCGATGGCTTCAACCACCTGCGCAATGGCCGAGGCCGGCGCGTAGTAGGCGTTCGCGCGCTTGGCCAAATCGACAATAAGGTTGCCCGCCTGCCGCGTGTTGTGGATCACCCGTTCAATGGCGCCCTCGCCGAGTAGGTCGGTAATGTTGATGCCGCTCACGCGAGAGTAGTAGGGCAGGGGAACCATCTTCTTGGTGTGGCTTCCGATGACCATTGCATTCACATCGCGGGCGCTGATGCCGAGTTCCTCGGCGATGAATCCCGCCATGCGCGTGGCGTCGAGCACACCGCCGATGCCCATGACCCGCTTGCGATCGAAGCCGGATTCCTCGGTGAAGATCTTCACCATTGCATCCACGGGTTCGGGCGCTACGATTACCTTGCAATCCGGCGCCAGCTTGGTGATGGGCTCCACCATGCTCAGGAGAATCTCACGATTTTCCTTGAAGTGTTCCGTACGATCTTTGCCGGGCTCGCGAATGAGCCCCGCGGTGATGACCACGATATCGCTGCCTTCGATGGCCTCGATTTTATCGCTGCCCTCAATTTTAGTTCGGTAGCGGCGAATGGGGGCCGCTTCCATCATATCCAGGGCCTTGCCGGCGGCCCGACCCTCCTCGATGTCGATCAGCGTTACGTGAGCGGCCGCCATTTCCGCGATAAAAAAGGCGGCGTTGGCGCCCACGTTTCCACTGCCGATGATACTCACCTTTTTCATGCTGCCTGCTCCTTGAAAAGGGTTGCCACCGGGCTTTGCCCAGGGGATCGCCACTATGCCAGAGGACATGGGTCAGTTCAAGTTTTCACAAACTTAGCGTTGCTTTTGTTGTATAAAAAACCCCGGAGCCAGGCTCCGGGGCTTCCCTGTTTCCACTGGAGGGTACTAATCAACTTAGGCGAGTTCGCCTGCCCGCTCGAGATCATGTTCGAAAAGGGGAGTGCTCAGGTAGCGTTCACCGGTATCGGGCAACACCACCACAATGCGCCGTCCCTTGTTCTCGGATCGGCCGGCCACCTGAATGGCGGCCTGCAAGGCGGCTCCACTGGATATTCCGCCCAGCACGCCTTCTTCCAGGGCCAGGCGCCGCGCGGCTTCCGTGGCCTGTTCGCCGCGCACGCGTACGATTTCATCCACCATTTCCATGTCCATGACCTCGGGCAGGAAACCCGCACCAATTCCCATTATGGGATGGGGACCCGGCTCGCCGCCGGAAAGGACGGGGCTTTCTTCGGGCTCCACGGCCACGGTGATAAGGTTCGGCTGGCGATCTTTCAGGGCGCGGCTCACGCCGGTAAGGGTGCCGCCGGTGCCCACGCCGCTCACGAGAATGTCCAGCTGGCCGGCGGTATCCCGCCAGATTTCCTCGGCCGTGGTTCTTAGGTGAACCTCGGGATTGGCGGGATTGCTGAACTGGCTGGGCTGAAACCAGTTCGGGTTAGCTTCGAGCAATTTCTCGGCCGCGGCGATGGCGCCCTTCATGCCATCGGGCCCCGGAGTGAGCACCAGCTCGGCTCCGAAAGCGCGCAGCAGTTTGCGGCGCTCCACGCTCATGGTCTCGGGCATGGTGAGCACCAGGCGATATCCCCGCGCCGCCGCCACCATGGCCAGGGCAATGCCCGTGTTCCCGCTTGTGGGCTCCACCAGAGTGTCCCCCGCTTGAATTTTCCCGGCGCGCTCGCCCGCCTCAACCATGGCCCAGCCAATACGATCTTTCACACTGGCCATGGGGTTGAAGCTTTCCAGCTTGGCCACGATCTCGCCCGGTAAGGCGGCGTCAATGTGCGCCAAGCGCAGCAAGGGCGTGTTTCCGATAAGCTCGGTGATGTTCTGATGGATGCCGTTCATGTCGTTCTCCAATTAGCTATGGGACTAAATGTTAAAATCGCCGGCCTTGGGCAGCTCGCCCTCGTCACCGTGACTTCGCTGCTCCAAAAATCGAATGCGCTCTTCCAGTCGCTGCATGGCCTGCTCCATGGGATCGCCCAGCAGGTCGTGGCGCAGGCGAATGCGCGAATCGCGTCGCCGGTCCACGCGCCGGGCGGGGATGCCCACCATGACATCGCCGGGGGCCACATCGCGGATCACCACGGAACTGGCGCCGATACGCGCGCCCTCGCCCACGCGGATGGGCCCCAGCACCTTGGCCCCCGCGCCCACCACCACGCTGGCCTCCAGGGTTGGATGCCGCTTGCCCCGATCCAGTCGCGTTCCACCCAAGGTCACGCCCTGGTAGAGCAGAACGTCGTCGCCGATCTCGGCCGTTTCGCCAATGACCACGCCCACGCCGTGATCGATGAAGACCCGCCGGCCAAGGGTCGCCCCCGGATGAATTTCGATGCCCGTGAAGACGCGGACCCATCCCATGAGCAGGCGGGCCAAAAAGCGCATGCGCCGGCGCCAAAGAGAATGGGCGATGCGATGGGCCCAAATGGCGTGAAGGCTGGTGTAGAGGAAGGTCACCTCCCAGCGATTGCGTGCGGCAGGATCTTTGGCCAGGGCCGAATTCAGATCCTCTTTCATCAATTTCAGTGCATTCATCACGATCTCCGTGGAGCGGGGCCAAAAAAAACGCCGCAAACCCGAAGGTTTGCGGCGCTGATGCTCTTATATAGACAGCCTTAACCTTCCCTCGCGATATGTTTCGCCGGGCAACAACAGCAGATAAAGCTGGAAAGGTTTTTCTCGGTCATCGGGATACCTCAAAGAGGACAAGAGTGAGAGATTCAAAGAATACAGGATTTCTTCTATTTTGTCAAATATCCCCGAAATCCTGCCCCCTAGACCGCCGGGGTCCGATCACCTATATTCGACACTCCTTATAGTCAGAACCTTGTGGAATCGAGACGCATGAAGATCCCCAGTACCACCGAAGGCCGCCTGGAAAACCTCTCCCAGACCATATGGGCTCTGGAGGAGGCCCACCGCAACGAGCCTTTGCCGCCTCTTGAGCGGCTGAACCTCCTGCGAAGCCATTACGAGATTCAGCAGCTTCGCGAGGAGGAGCTGGAGATTCCCAAAAAGGACCGTTCCTTTCTCTATCTCAATGAAAACAGCAAGGTTCAGGTGCTTCTGGTTCACGGCGGGCACAGTACGCCGGCCTCCTTCATTCAATTGGGCAAGCGCCTGTATCGGGCGGGCATGACCGTTTATGCCACGCTCCTGCCCAATGAAGAAACTGTAGGATTTCAGCGCGGCGGTGTGCCCTGGCAGCTTTCGCGGGCGGAACTGGAAATGCGCTACGATCTTCTTGCCCACCTCGGCGAAAACACGCATGTGGTGGGATCCAGCTTCGGCGCGGTGCTGGCCATTGGATTGGCCAAGGTCAAGCCCCTAAAGAGCCTGGTTTTGCTGTCTCCGCCCCTGCGACCCACCTTGGGATTCGCCGAGCGCATGGCCCTCACATGGAAAAAACTTTTTCCCCAGCTTTTCGAGAACATGGTGGCCAGCACGCCCCATCGATGGATGGCCGACCGCTATACGGCACTACGCGTAGCACGGAAGACGGTCAGGGAGCTGAATTGCCCAATCCTGGCTATTCACGCGCGTAACAATATGGAAATAGACCACCGTGGCCTCGAACTCATTCGCCGCCACGCTCGCAACAAATCCAGCAAGGCTCTGCTCCTCGATGAAGGCGGCCACAAGCTGATGCATGGGAAGAGCGCGGCCAAGGTGGAAGAGGAAATCCTGAGCTATATCCAGGCCCAGTCCTAAGTTCTCGGCACGGTCAGATTTTCCCATCCAAATGGATGCCTTTCCTTGGTCGGGACAAGAAATTCCCCAGACTCCCCTCTGAGTCCGGTTCATTCCGGCCGAAATCCTGCTAAGTCATTGAAAAGTGGAAGGGAAAGCCCGATCTGCTTTTGGCATGTGCATTGCTTTGTGAGGGCAGTCACCCGCCGATGGAGCAAATCGTAGGGAGTAGAGGGTGGTATTTTTGATAGCTTGCTTGGCCGGGCCCTTTCCCGTCTGAAGAAGCTTAGTCATCGAAAGATCACCAATTGGTCTGCCACAGCGAAGGAAGTAACAATGGCTGAGTGGAATGGCACCGACTACTCCAACGTTTATGTCGGCGATGAACGTGCGAGCGAAGTAATGACCTCCTTGGAGGCCGCCGATTACCTCAAAATGCACGTCAAAACTGTCTGCCGACTCGCGAAGGAAGGCAAGATCCCCGCGAAAAAGGTCGGCAGTGAGTGGCGCTTCCTCAAGGGAGTGCTAGATCGTTGGCTGGCTATGGAGATCGTCTCTTAAGAGTGTCGAAAGGTTGGGAGCTTGCTCCCGACCGACTCCAAACGTTGCAAGCGCAAGGCAGGATCGCCGCCCTTTGGGCGGCTTTCCTGCTTGTTTGTTAGGTCCCATCCTTTCTATGGTGTCATCGCCAACACCAGGAGGACCTTCTTGCGACGCTTCGCCCTTCTCATTCTGCTCGCCCTAATTGCCCCTGCGGCCCTGACCGCCGCGCCGGGAGCTCTCACGCTTCCCGCCGATAGCCCGCTCTACGAAGACCTCGAGCATTTTCGCGCCCTGGGCTACTGGTCGGGCAGCCTGGAAATTCGTCCCATCAGTCGGCGGCAGGTGGCGCGCGCGCTGCGCATGATTGAAAGGTCTACGCAGGATCTCGAATTGGCGCGCGGGGACGAGCTGCGGCTCGATCGTCTGCACGCGGCCCTTGAAGCTTGGGGTTTAGGTGAGCGGAAAGGCCGAACTCAAGATCGACGGCGTCCAGGAGCCCGCTGGGAGACCGGCCTGGCCTTGAACTTCGCGGGCGGGCCGAGCAATCTGGAAAACACGGTGGATCTCTATCGCCGCCCGCGTCGCGATGGCGCCTTCTTTTTGAATTTGAACGCATCGGTGGGCCGGAACCTGGGCGCGCAGTGGCGATGGTATGAAGATTACAGTGCCATCACGCCCATCCCGCAGGATAACTGGGTGGATAACCTGCCGCCGAGCGCGCGCCAAATTCTAACCGACGCCAGCTCGCGCAATGACTTGGCGGTGGTGTCCTGGGCCCAGGGGCCGGTGCATTTGCGTTTGGGACGCGAAGACCGCCGCTGGGGACAGGGCCGTCGCGGCACGCTCTTCCTCAGCGAAAACGCCTTTCCCATGGACGGGATCACTTTTGGGTTTCGCAGCAGGTGGGTTTCGGGCGCATCGATCATGGCCCAAAGTTGGCGCGCGCCCAATCCGCCTTTAGCCGACGAGCTTCCCGGCGAGGAACACCTGCTGGGCGACGGCTACTACGCCGCGCATCGATTCGAACTACATCCGCGCGATAGCTGGAGCCTGGGTGTTTTCGAAGCGGTGGCCTATGGCGGGCGCGGTATCGACTTCGCCTATGCGAATCCCGTGGGGTTTTTCGTGGCCGTGACCCAGGACATCTGGGATCGCGCAGGCGTGGACGACAAAAAGGTGCTGGGTTTCGACTTTCGTGTTCGCCACGCGCCGGTGGAAATCTACGGCGAGTTTCTCGTGAACCGCGTGGTCACGCTGGATGCGGCGGACGATGGCGACGAGTCGGGCATTACCAGCTTGGCCCAGCTTGTGGGTATGAACTGGGCGAACCCCTTCGGATGGGCAGGCGCGGATTTGCAAGTGGAGTACGCGCATCTGGATCCCGAAGTGTATTTCCATCCCGATGGCGACAATCGCCGCTCGCTGCTCAGCGAAGGCGAAGTGATCGGCCACTGGGCCGGCGCCAACAGTGATGTGTTCTTCGCTTCCCTCCGCTTCCCGGAACTTCCCCAGGGCTCCTTCCGTCTGGAATTCGAAAAGGCGCGCTGGGGCTTGGTGGACGGCATGACCGGCACGGAGTTCGGTTTCATTGATCTCACGAAGGCCGAGAAGAAGTGGATCGTGGGGGAGATCGCCGGCGAGCAGATCATTGCCCTGCACTGGGATCATCGCGGATGCTGCATGCCGCTGGGCGGCTGCGCGGACAGCCGCATTAGCCTGGCTCGCGTAGATCGCTGTGGAGCCTGGGACGAGGGCGGTTGGCTGGCCGAAGCGCGACTTACCTGGCGTTGGGGGGCCGTGCTCCGAGAGCACGGCCTCCGTCGCTAGTCTTTGCTGGACTCGAGGACGGCCTCCGTCTGGGACCTATCTATCGCTTCAATGTCACCGATTGCGGTCCAGACCCCTCGTCACCCGGGATTTTGAAGGTTTCGACCCGAACCAAGGGGAAGCTCCTTGGCAGACTAGCTGTTGATTCGCGACTGCTGGACAGGGTGACCATATCGATGAGCATGTTGTCGTTCTGATCTTCCCCACACCCACTTCGGCTCCAATCGAAACAGAGCTCGTGAGTACCGCCAATATATGAGTTCAGATCCACACCCCCGGCGGGTGCGATAGTACCTCCGGCGGAATTCCAGGTGCCGTAGGTGTGGTCACTGATCTCCATGCTGTGAGCAAAGACCATGCTTCCGTCGATTCTTACTCTGGCGGTGGCGCAAGCGTAGTTGACATAACCCATCCAATACCAATCAAGGTATCTTGCGTCGATATAGACATCCTGGCAGAAACTGTTCGAATTGGGCACGCCGCAAAAACCTCCCAACCATGCGCAGTATGTGCCTTCATATGCTGGATACCCCCATGCGGAAATCGGGTCGAGTATCCAGTTGCATTCGGTGTTCGTAGTGCAAGTCCAGGAGCTACCCTCCCAGCATGGACCGTTTTCGAAGTTTCCATCACTGAGCGGTTCACCTCCACCACCGGAGACGAGTGCGCGAACCTGCCAATCCAGACAGTTGTTGTGTTGAAAACTCAAACCAATGTGTGTCTGGCTTCCCGGAATTGACCAGGTTTCAACAGTCGGCACTCCATCGCAATTCGTACCATACAGCTTGAACTCATATTCGATGGCATCCGGATACGGATCCCACGAGAATATCTGTGCGTAGCCGGTCGTATAAGGTAGACACTCTCCTGCTGCGGGTTGAAGGTTGGAAGGACCATTTCCAATGTAACCACCGGAAGGACAGTCGCGGTTGCATCCCCCGCATTCCGCCTCTCCATACGTAGTTACTTGCTGATAAGACCACTCGGTCCAGCCTGGAGTCGTATCCTGTTCCGTTGTGAAGTCCCAAACCGGACCTGCGGTCTCCTGGTAGTTGCCCTGATCGACTGTGATGATCTTCCAGTAGTACAGAGTCCCGTGGTCCAGATTTCCTGGAGGATTCCAGCTGCTGCTTGTGTGCAGACCTTGATACTCCTCTGAATCAGGAGTGGAGTCCGTACCGAAGTAAACCATGTGTTCGACGGAGTTGCCACACTGGCTGGATCCGCCCAGCCATGTAATGCTCGTACTCACGGATACATCGGAAGCACCGTCGAGGGGAGAGGGATTCGAAGGTTGGGTGGGAGAGAGTTGACAATCGGACGTGGTGAAGTCCCAAACCTCACCACCGGTCTCCTGGTCGTTACCCTGGTCGATGGCTACGATCTTCCAGTAGTAGTGAACTCCTTCAGTCAGGTTGCCGGGTGGATCCCATGACTTCACACAGACGGTTTCTTGGTATTCGCCCGAGTCGGGAGTCGAATCGGTACCGAAGTACACCTCGTAGCAAACCGTATTGCCGCACTGGGAATCTCCTCCCTGCCATGAAAGGTTAGTCGTGACCGCCACGTCCGTTGATCCATTGGCGGGTGAGGGAGAGCTGGGAGTCGTCGGGGCAAGCTGGCAGTTCGCCGTGGTAAAGCTCCAGACCGGTCCGGATTTCTCTTCATCATTGCCCTGGTCGACCGTGATGATCTGCCAATAGTAGGTGACATCCTCGTCTAGATTTCCTGGTGGGTTCCAGCTATTCGATTCCTGGAGGCCTTGAAACTCACCCGAGTCCGGGGTGGAATCCGTACCGAAATACACCTTGTGCTTCACCGTGTTTCCGCATTGGCTACTTCCCCCTTGCCAGGAGATGTTGGTACTCACGGACACATTCCCTGCACCATTAGTTGGAGTGGGATTTGTGGGCTCGGTCGGAGGCAGTTGACATGAGGCCGTAGTGAAGCTCCAAACGGAGCTTGCTTCTTCCTCGCTATTTCCCTGGTCGACCGCCACAATCTTCCAGTAGTACTGTACTCCTTCGGAGAGATTCTCCGGTGGATCCCAGGATTTCTCACACACGGTCTCCTGAAACTCTCCCGAGTCGGGCGTGGAGTCGGTGCCGAAGTACACCTTGTAGCAAACCGAGTTGCCGCACTGGCTGTCGCCGCTCTGCCATGATAGGTCGGTGGTGCCTGCCACGCCCGTTGATCCATTGCTGGGAGAAGGGGAAGTGGGCGACGTGGGCGGGGTCGGGCAATCGCCGGTGGTGAACTTCCAGACACTGCTCGGAGTCGTGCCGTAGTCGTCCTTGGCCTCGACCTTCCAATAGTAGGACTGGCCATAGCTCAGCCCCCCGTCGAACGGCCACTCCTTGTTGACGAGATTTGTCGCCACGAGATGGGGCGGGTTGGAGTCGCCGAAGTAGACATCGTACTGGGCGGTCTGATCCGGACAGCTGCTATCGCCTCCACTCCATGACAACTGGGACAGGCCAATGCTGACCCCTGTCGTATTGTGGCCCGGCGAAGGCCCCGTGGGGGAGCTTGGCGGATCCGAGCAGAGCTCAAGACAGTCTTCCCAGATGATGGTGCTAGCATCGAAGAGCTCCCACTCGAGCACACCGTCACCATCCGGATCGGCATCGCCCCAGTCGATCTCGAGCCAGTCGAAATCGATCCGGCTCAGGTCGACACCGGCATCCCCCGCGATTCCAAGGGCGATATCAAGACACATTTCGCTTTGGGGATAGGTATGTATCTCGGCTCCAAGTTCAGCATAAGGTCTGAGAGCGAAGAGTGGGCCGATGTACTCATAAAGCAGCAGAGTGATCTTCGGCCTAAGCGTAAGGCGAACATTCGCCTCGGCCTGTCCTTCTACCTGTACAGGGATGATCCTCGGGTCTGTGCCGCGGCTGTTTACGAGAGTCCAGCCAACATCTTCCTGGTAGCGAATACCCGCACTGAGAGTCTCTTCAACCTCCACCCCTCCGGTTGCAGTGATTGAGGCGTTGAAGCCCCAGTCGACCATGAGATCAAGGTCGAAGTAGGGCATGACTTCCACCGGGAAACCGTGAATGGTGAAGATGATCGGGTGGGCCGGGTGGAGATCCGTAATGAGCGGTAGGCTGTGAGAGCCCTCGTAGTCCGCGAGAGTCGCTACTGCAAGCGCATTCAGGCGGAGCTCGAGCATCGGAGTCAGGATTGCGTGGAACTCCTCAACTCCGCCAAGCCATGAGAATTGGGCACCGAAGTCGAGCTCAGGAGGGGGGAAATCGAACCCGGAGTCTTCGACTAACGTGATTTCTATTCCGCCAGCACTGAAGAGCGTCTCTCCACTGAAATCGATATGGATGCCCGAGTAATCCAGAATTCGATCTTGGGTGATGCTCGGATGAACGTATCCCACACGACCTTCGGCCCTGCTGGTGGCGAATTCGAAGTCGATGACGACCGTCGAGTCCAACACGCCTTCTCGAATTGCGTCCCGTAGGGATGCGTCTTCCGTTTCGACGACGATACTATTGCCACTCTCTTCCACGTTCGAAACCTTCCGAAGAAGCGCTCGACCGAAGGCCCCCTCGGAGGTGCCGACCAGGATGTCACCGGGTTGAAGATCAAGGTCCTCCACACCATCCGCGTCGAAGATGATTTCATCTGGAAGAACTTCTTCGACCTCTACCTCCTCGACTTCATCGATGTTCACCACATCCTCGGAAATAGGAGGATCCGGCACCTCTTCATCTGGCCCTTGGGGGGAGCAACCAAACAGGACAAGGACGAGCAAGGAAGTTGTGGAAATCTTCTTAAACATCGTTCCTCCCGGTGTTCAAACAGACTCATCAGCAAGACTGTTCATGAAGTCATCGAACAGGAGCCATGCTATCAGTTCGAATTGACCGGATCAATGGCTTGGCCCTGGAAACGATTGGAAAATAATTAGATACGCAGTTTTCTATTCTTTTCTGTGGAGAAATTCAAGGGTACATCCGTGAGAGAATGGTTGAGCTGGGATTTGAATGCCTATCGATCGAAATCGTGTCGCAGCGTTGGGAGAACATCAATGCCTCGAGTACTTCGAAGATGCACTACAGAGTGCCGGCTAAATTTGATATAATTCTCCGATAATCAAAACTCCCGGACACGACACGGGCATCCTCATGAAGGAGAGAGAAATGAAGCTGCGGAGCCTCGCGCTCGCGTCGGCGGTCCTTGTTTTGGCCTTGCCGGCTCTGGCCATCGACATCATCGATTTGCATGCGAACACATCCACCGGCGTTCCGACCCTGCTCGGCACCGAGGTGACGGTTAGCGGCATCGTGACGGTGCCCGAAAACATCTATAGCGACTACAGCTTTGAGGTCTACGTGCAGGACGGCACGGCCGGCATCAATGTCTATATCTCCGGAGGCATCGATGCCTTCGAGGCGGCTCTAGGTGACAGTGTCACCGTTACCGGGCCCGTCGCTCAATACAATGGGCTAACTGAATTGGGTACCAGCGAGGCCGTCATGACCGTGATCAATCACGGACCCGGCAGCGGCCTGCCCGAGCCTGCCGTGCTCACCTGCGCCGAGGTTCTCGGCACCTTCCAAGGTGATTACAGCGAGCCCAACGAAAGCCGTCTCATTCGCCTCAACGACCTGACCATCGTTGACGGCACCTGGCCCACCGTGCCCAGCGGCGGCAACTCCTACATCGATGTAACCGACGGCACCGGCACTCTTCTGCTCTTCATAGACGTGGACTGCCCGGTCAACGGCAGCCCCGCGCCCGATGGAACTTTCGACTGCGTCGGCGTGCTCAAGCAGTATGACAGCAGCTCGCCCTACACCGAGGGCTATCAGATTCAGCCTCGTTTCATCGAAGACGTGATCATCGACATTCCCGGGCCGCCCATTATTGGACTGGCCACCGTGCGCAACGTCACCGACAACAGCGCCGATGTCTTCTTCGAAACGACCACACCTGGTTCCAGTGAAATCGAATACGGTCTCACCGACGCCTACGGCATGACCGGCGGCGACGCGGGCGCGGAAGAGACCGAGCACGAGGTGAACCTGACCGGTCTCACCAGCGACACCATCTATCACTATCGCGTGAAGACCACTGACGATACGGGTACCAACTATGGTCCCGATCAGCTGCTGGCCACGGCCTCCACGGTGCCCGGACAGATGCACGTGTACATGAGTTACACGGCCGACCAGAGCTACTCCAGCGGCAGCGATGTGCCTGAGAATCAGAATCTCGCCGCGCTGGTGGTCAATCACATCAACCAGGCCAACGTTTCGGTGGATGCGGCCCTCTACAGTTTCAGCTTGGACAATGTGCGCGATGCGCTCATCGACGCCCACCTGCGCGGTTGCCAGGTGCGCATTATCATCGACGATGGTAACTCCAGCGCCTGGGCCTCGCAGTGCGGCTCCTATGGCATTCCCTGGATCACAAGCACCTTTGCGGGAAACCACGGAGCGGATGACGGCTACGGATCCATGCACAACAAGTGGGTCACGGTTGACGCCTTCGACGATGACGGCAACAAGTACAACGACTGGGTCTGGACCGGCAGCGGCAACATGAGCATCTCGGGTAACGACGATGTGAATAACGGCATCCGCATCCGCGACTACGGTCTTGCCCAGACCTACACCTATGAGTTCGATGAGATGTGGGGCAACCATGGTCCCGGCCCGCACCCCAACGCCAAGATGGGCATCAACAAGATCGACAACACGCCCCACGAGTTCAGCATTCTCGGCATGCGCGTGGAGCAGTACATGAGCCCCAGCGATCAGGTGCGCTATCAGATCGTGCAGGCGGTGGAGAACGCGGAAACGTCCATTTACTTTGCCATTCTGGCCTTCACCGATTGGCAGATCACCAATGCCATGGAGGACATGAGCTACGCGATTCCCGGTCTGGAAATTCGCGGCGTCTTCAACCAGGATCAGGACTGCGGCGCGGGTAGCGAGTACTTCCCCATGGCCGGAGATCCTTGCTCGGACTACGCCTGGGCCAACCCGGCCGACGTCTGGCTCGACACGGCCCTGCCCAGCAGCCGCCTTCTGCATCACAAGTACATGATCGTGGATGCGAACCAGGCGGGTCAGGACCCCCTGGTGCTCACGGGAAGTCACAACTGGAGTTACTCGGCGGAGAATTTCAACGACGAGAACACTCTGATCATTCACGACTACACCGTGGCGAACATGTTCCTGCAGGAATTCGCCGATCGCTATCATGAGTCCGGCGGCACCGGCGCTCTGGGCGAAACAGTGGGCGTGGAAGAGACGCTTCCGGATATGTCGGGCCGACTCATCGGTGGCTTGAACAGCTATCCGAATCCCTTCAACCCCTTCACCAACGTGAGCTTCCTCACCAGCGAGATGGCTCGCGTGTCGGTGAAGATCTATGACGCCAGTGGCAGGCTCGTGAGCACCCTGGCCGATGACGATCTCATGGAGCCCGGGCTCCATATTTTGGGCTGGGACGGCAAAGACAATCAGGGCCGCCGTCAGCCCAGCGGCGCCTACTTCGCGCGCGTGACGGGCGGATCTTTGGGATCCAACTTGAACGGCGACGAAAAGGCGAAGCTCATTCTCCTTCAGTAGGCTCAAGGAAAGCAGCAGCGCGAGGCCCTCGGCATTTGCCGGGGGCCTTTTTCTTGTTTCTTTTCATCGAGTTATAGAGCACGGCTTCTTCTGAGTGGTTAGGAATAAGATCGAGGCCTAATTGTTGCAATAAGCAGTTGACAGACTTATAATCGCGAATATAAGGTCTGGGACGAAGGGAGAGCTATGATCGCTGTGTTAACAGGGGACGTTGTCGACTCATCGCGGATTGCTGCGGAACGTCGTGGAGAGTTTATCGAAATTCTGAACACGGGTCTGGATGACAGACTCTTTACATCCACTCCTGAAAACCCGGGCGTATTGGCGACGGAAATCTTCAGAGGGGATTCCTTCCAGCTCGCGATTCAGAAACCAGAATTGTCATTGTACACGGCACTTGTTTTGATGCTCCGACTACGTGTTCTGGGCTATGAGGCAGGGTTTCGTGTTGAAACAAGAGTGGGGATCGGCATAGGCGAAGTAGATTTCCAGGATTCTAGTCAGCCACTAGGAACATGGTCCGGGTCGGCCTTCAAGCTGGCGGGGGAAAGTCTGCTCGAGATTACACTCACATCACCGAGGCCTCGACTTGGAATCAGAACACCCTGGGGATCCAGAAAGAACGAGGGGCTTAATGCCTCCCTCGGTCTATTGAGCTATGTCGTGGAGCGCTGGACGGACAAAGAGTGTGAAGCCCTGCTTGGAGCGTTTTTGTACAAGAATCAAAGTCAAATCGGGCGAGAGCTTGGAATCACCCAGTCCGCTGTCTCCCAGCGTTTGCAAAGTGGAGGCTGGTGGGTAAGTCGTGATTTTGAGAAAGAGATAAGGCGGCAATTGACTGAGCATATTGGATATGAACCGTAAACGCGGGAGACGAATTGTTAGATCAATCTTGGATAGAAAGCCTGTATCGCACAATCGTCGCGAGGTCCGATCTTCTTCTCCCCTTGTTGGCCGCCCACATGCTTGCCGATTTTCCATTACAGCCACAGTCGTGGGTGAAAGCAAAGAGAGGGGGATTCCGCTCTTCTCGGCTATGGCTCCACGCAGCGCTGGCAGCATTGCTGGGTTTCCTCTTGTTGGCTCGGCTGGAAGCGTGGTGGATTATCCCACCGATCTTCCTTGGGCATGCATTCATCGACGGCATCAAGGTTCAGTTCAAAAAGGGACTAAACTTTTTTCTGCTCGATCAGCTTGCCCACTTCGTTCTCCTTGTTGTGATAGCGCTGATTCTCGCCAAGGGATCTGCCGATATCGGGTCCTGGCTCCCCACACAAATTTGGGGCTATCTCCTGGCCATACTTTTTCTTTGGCACTTCCAAGGTGTTTTCGTTGGAGAGGCCACGAGACAATGGCGTGCAGAGATTAAAGACGTCAATGGAATGACCGAACTGCGCGATGCAGGATTGTGGATCGGTCGGATCGAACGAATTCTAATTTTTGTGTTCATCGTTTCGGGCAGCCTGGAAGCAGTTGGTCTGCTCGTTGCGGCTAAATCCATTTTCAGATTTCCCTCCAAGGACAAGGGTTTGCAGAGAGTGGAGTCTGAGTATTTCCTGATCGGCACCCTAATCAGTTTTTCTTTGGCGATATTCACGGGTCTTCTTTGGCGGGCCTATCTTTGATACAAACGAATGCTCGGCTCGAATGTCATGGAATTGCCGGCTTGAGTCGGCTATTATCTTGTTGCCCTATGTGAATGAAGGGAGTGTGCGATGCGTACTACTTCGATGATTCTATTTCTGTTGGTTACAGTTATTGCGATCCCACTTGAAGCTCGACCTTCTCAGTTCGATTCAGGATTATCTCCCGAGATCCCCATCACGGATTCTCGAGATGTCGACACCCTCGGCTTCTTTTTCGCCGCGGATGGTCCCGGCGCTTTCGGCATGCCGGGCACATTCGCCCAAGGCTACAACTTCGAGGTCATGGAGCCTGCGGGTTGGTTTGCGGTGGACCCATGGGATATCCATTGGCACGTAGAAGATGTGTCCCTCACCGCCGGTCACGGCACGGACATGAGCGCGGCGATTCCCTTCTGGCCCCATGAGCCGCCCAATCAGTACGCCCTTTGGTGCGGCGATCCCGACTTGGTCGGCTACGGCAACAACTGGGGCGAAGCGGTTCAGTATCTCATGGGTATTGAAGTGGATGAAAGTCTTCTCATCCAGTTCGCCTACTCCGGTAGTCATGAGGGTGAGGCCTGGGACTACTTCGAGGTGCATGTGGTCACTGCGACCGGGGCCATGGTCGCCTATCACAATAACGTGCAATTGGAAGAGACCTTCATGAATATCTCCCTGGAGATTTCAGCCTCGGAGCTTGATGGTCCCGTAGAGGCCGTTCAGTTCTGGTTCAGCTCAGACGGCGCCTGGTCTGACGAAGATGGACAGATAAACAGCGACATCGGCGCAGTGTGGCTGGACAACATCATGGTGGCAGTGGACAACACGGTCTACCTCATGGCCGACTTTGAAAACGGCGAACTGCCTCCGGAACTAAACTTAATCGCCTCCGCAGCTCCGGAGATCTACCCCGCGCTTCACCAGAATGTGGAAGTTCCCTACGCATGTTGGACGAACACGAGCACGGTCTGGGGATTCTTTGATCCCGACACCGTGGAGCCGGGTTATCCCGGCGGGGTTGTTCCCTACGGGCCTCCCTATCCCTTGCTCGTGGTTGAATCACCGGAGCTCACGTTGGATCAGAATGGCGATCCCATGTACTTCGGCTTTGACGACATCTATGGCCTGACTATTACCGATGATCGCCTCCAGGATCTTTACGGCGAGGGTGACGCCCTACTAGACGACCGCACCTATATTTCGGCTCGAAATGCAGCGACCGGTGCATGGGGAAATTGGATTTATAATGACTACACTAACTGGCCGGACGACGGTTGCCATTTCTGGGTCGATGATTTCAAGCACATGGCTTTTGAAAGTGCAGGCGGAGAGGACCAGTTTATCGACGGCCTCAAGATTCGTTTCGAGGTCAAGGATATGTGTCCAATCTGGTGCGACGACATGGCCGATGGCTATCCCCACGGCGTGGGCCTGCTCATCGACAAGGTACGGGTCTTCACCACCGGCACGGTGACCGGCGCCGAGGAACCCGATCTGCCGGCGTTCACGAGACTGCACCCCGTGCATCCCAACCCATTCAACCCCAAAACCGAGATCCGATTCGAGCTGAGCGAGGCCGGCCGGGCCGCGCTCAGGGTCTACGATATCGCGGGCCGCCGTCTCAGAACCTTGGCCGACAAGCACTTCGAGGCCGGAACACAGCTTGAAAGCTGGAACGGCTTGGACGATAATGGCCGAGCCCTGCCAAGCGGGGTCTATTTCATCCGGCTGGAAACGCGCCTTGGCGTGGAGAGCCGGAAGGCGGTACTCGTCCAGTAGGGAAGGCGATTTGGGTTTTTACCTAATTCTACGCCTGGGCCTGCTGTCGGCCCGGGCGTTTCCGTTTAGGCTATTCAGCGATCTCTGCGCCCGTTTCGGCCGCATGGCCGCAAGGCTATCGCCTGCGCGCGCCCACGTGGCCGCCAACCTGCGGGCCATCCATGCCGCGGGGGGCAAACTGGCCTCTGGGGGCGACGTGTTTGAATCCTATGGACGATACTGGGGCGAAACTCTGGCCTTGGCCGCCCGCCCCCAGCGCCTGAAAAGCCTGCGCTTCGAAGTGCGCGGGCTGGAGTATCTGCTCGAAGCACAAAGCCGTGGCCCCGTTTGCGTGCTGGCCGGTCACACGGGCAACTGGGATGTGCTCGCCCACTGGCTCTCCCGCGAAGTGCCGGGCATTGCCATCATGGTGGAGCGCCTCAAGCCCAATCGACTCTACGAACTTTTCGGACGCATCCGCGGCGCACTGGGCTGCCGCACCCTGGCGGCAGAAGGTGGCGGGCGCGAACTCTATCGTCACTTCATGGCCGGTGGACACGCGGCCCTGGCCGCCGATCGCGTGATCGGAGCGGGCTGGCGAGAGGCAACAATTCTCGGTGGATGCCGTCGCCTGCCCTCGGCTGGCATGGATCTGGCGCAGCGCGCGGGCGCCACCCTATTGCCGGTGTTCATCCTACGCGAGGGGCTGGGTTTCGTGATCCAGGTGCATCCTCCCTTGGCGGAGAACGAAGATCCCGTTGTGGGATACGCCCACGCCCTCGAATGTGAACTTGCCGAAGCGCCCGAACAGTGGTGCGTGCTTTATCCCCTGCACGACGGGGCGGCAGTTGCCCAGCCCGCGCTCGCAGCCAGGAAGGCCGTGGCTTCATGAAGATCGGGATGGTCAGCGAGTTTTTCTATCCGCAGCCCGGCGGCATCAGCGAACACATTCGCGCCTTGAGCCGCGAGCTGCGTCTGCGTGGCCACGAGGTGACGGTGATCACCAGCAAGATTTGCGGCGAAGTGGAAGAGCGCGATCCACGGGTGCTGCGCCTGGGCAAAAGCCAGCCCGTGCATTACAACGGAGCCGTGTCACGAGTGACCTACGGTTGGAAGCTCGGGCCCAAGATGGCGGCCATGCTGAAGGCCGAGAAGTTCGATGTGCTTCACATTCACAATCCGCACATGCCCACCCTGCCTTTGATCGCACTGCGTGAGGCCACCTGCCCGGTGGTGGGTACATTCCACAGCAATAATCCTTGGGATCTGGGCAGCACGCTTTTTCATCCCATCATGCGTCGCTGGGTGGACAAGACCACCATTCGCATCGCCGTGAGCCCCACAGCTCTTCGCGCAGCGGCGCGGCATTATCCGGGTGATTATCGTGTGGTGCCCAACGGCGTGGACTACGATTTCTTCGCCGAGGCGGCCTGTCGCGCGGAAACCCATTTTCCGGGACTCGACAAGGCGAAGAAGAAGGTTCTTTTCGTGGGTGCCTCCGTTCGACGAAAAGGATTGCCCTACCTGCTGAAGGCATTTGCGCAACTTTGCGAGACGCGCGACGACCTTGAGCTTGTGGTGGTGGGAGATGGTCCCGATCGCCGCCGCATGCAAAATCGAGTGCCCGCGGCCCTGCGTGCCGATGTGCATTTCGTGGGCACAGTGCCCCGCGCCAAGCTGGCCGAATATTACGCCTCCGCCGACATTTTCTGCGCGCCAAGCACAGGACAGGAAAGCTTCGGCATGGTCTTGCTCGAGGCCATGGCCGCCGGCATTCCCCTTACCGGATTCGCCATCGACGGCTATACCGACGTGGTGAAAACCGGCGAGGAAGGTATCCTCGTAACACCCAAAGACGTGAAGGCGCTCGCTGAATCCCTGGCCTACTTCCTGGACAGCCCTGAAGAGCGCAACCGTTTCGCGCGTCACGGACAGGTTAAGGCCCGCGCCCATGACTGGAGCGAGATCGCACGCCAGGTTGAGGCGGCCTATCACGAAGCCCAGGGTGCGCCGCATCAGAGGGAATTGCAATTCACGGAGCGGGCTGAGGCGGCCAAGGCGAAGTAGCCCTCTATGGATGCATCTTCAAACAGGCGCTTTCCCAGTGCATGAAGCCCAGCTTTGTGTAGAAGGGAATCGTTTCCGGGTCGGTGATCAGGATGGTCTGGTAGATGCCCTCATGGGGTTTGCACAGGCGCCGCATAAGTTCGGCGGCAAGACCCTGTCCCTGATAAACGGGATGCACGAGCAGGTCGCAGACGAAAAGGGTTGTGTGCCCATCGCTGAGGCCACGAGCAAGGCCGGCCAGGCGATCGCCATCGAAGGCCGCCACGCGCACAGTGGAGTTTTCCCATGCTCCCGACAACATGGTCTCGTCGCTGGCGCGTCGATCGTTCACCGAAGCGTAGAGCGCGCAAAGCTCGGTGGGGGAAATGGGCTTATCGGAGAATTTGAATCCCATGAATTCTCCTTCTGCGCCAATTGCCAGTAGCTATTCCGAACAGCGCCAGGGCGTGAGCTTCCAGACGTGGAGCTTGCCGAATAGATCGTCGGGTCCGCGTCCTCCGAAGAGATAAACCTTCCCGTCGATCACGTGGGCCGTGGCGCCGCTGAGTTCCAGGGGCAGGTCGGGTCCGCTGTGCCAGGACTCGTTTTCCAGGTCGAAGACTTCGAGTGTCTTGCTGGCCTCGGCAGTTGCCGTCGCTCCGCCCATGAGGTAGAGGTGATTGTCCAGTGCGGCCATGGCCGGAAGTCTTCGCGGCGTGGGCATGTCGGGTTCCAGCACCCAGACTTTGGGGCCTGGATCGTAGCGCTCGAAGGCGCCTGAAGGTTGTGCGCCATCTTCCGTGCCGCCGGCGGTCCAGGTGAAGCCGTCCAGGAAGGCGTAGCCGAAATCGCGGCGCGGATTTTTCATCTGGTTGCTGAAGTCGTGGGTCCAGACTCCTGTGTTCACCTTGTACTTCATGCTGTAGGCCTCGGGATTTCCGGCTGAAAACCCACCGAAGAGCATGATGAAGCCCGGCTCGCCCTGATGCCGCCTCTCGTCCAGGCCAAAGCCGATGCGCGCCTGGGGCATGGTCTTGCCGGTGTCGGCGGGATCGTAGGCGGCCCAGGTGTCGCTGGCGGGATGATAGGCGTGGATGCGCAGATGCACGGCGCCGTTGGGCTCGTAGCCGCCCGCCAGATAGATACTGTCACCCCAGGCGTAGGCCCTCGACTGCCAGAGCATGGCCGGTGCCGGCGCGCCCTCGATCCAGGTGTCGGTGATCGTATCGTAGATTTCCACGCTGTCGAGGATGTCGCCGCCGTCGCGGCCACCGAAGACGTAGACCTTGTCCTCGTGTAGCACCGAGGCGTGACCCCAGCGTCCCTGATCCATGGGTGCCGGGCTATCTTCCATGGTGGCCCATTCGGGCTCCAGGCCCATGATGATGTCGAAACGCTCCGTCACGCGATGATTGTCATTGTCCAGTGTGCCGAAGATCACGCTGCGCACACCGGGCCCGCCGGGCAGGTAATCGGTTTCGAGTACAAGCGTGTCCACGTAGTTCACGACCAAGTCGGGGCTGCCGTTGGCGTCGATATCCCACCAGGCCTTGAAGCCGCCATCGTCGATGACCGTGGCCGAAAGATGGGCGGTCTCGCCGCAGGCCAGGATGTGGGGCACGTCGAGAGTGACCATGGGCAGGTTGTCGGTGATGCTCACTTCGGTGGTGGTGCGATACATCTTGTTGGTGACCGTGGTCACCTGAAGGGTCACCAGGAATTCGCCGGGCTGGGAGAATGCGTAGTAGAAGCCCAAGGTGTCCACGGGCCAGCTCTGATTGGTGAAGACGTAATCGAAGATGCCGTCGCTGGTCACGTCCCAGGAAAAGCGCGACACGTCGGAGGGCTCGCCCTCGAAGACACCGTAGAGAACGATGCTGTCATTCACGGTGGCGGCCAGGTGCTCGGGCGCCCATAACAGGGCCTCGGGCACGGTCACTTTGTCATCGCAGGCGGTCAGCAAAACTCCCGTGGCGGCGGCCAGCAGGAGCATCCAGAACATGAGCGGGCGCGGCATACTTCTCCTCGATGGATCGAAGGGTCTTCTGAACAGACTAACCCTCCGGCGCGGCGGAAACAAGCCCCTCGTGAAGGCTCTCTTGATGTTCACAAAGTGGACATGCCCTGGCTCTATGGAGCCATTTCGCGGGCTGGAGGCTCTGGCCTCGATCCTGCCATGGATTGGCTGCGGCGGAAGCGCGGCGGTTCCCGGCGGTCGGAACCCAATAGCACAGCTTCTTTGGACAAAAGCGACGCGGCCGAATCTCGGCGCGTTTCCGGCCGCGAGGGATCGGCGGGCATTGGCTTTCGCGCGGGGCGCAAGGGAGGAGGCGTCTCGCAGGCGCGGGGGCGGGTCCCGCAGGAGGTTTTGCGGTTGTTCCGGCTGGGGAGACGGACTCCCGAACGCGCGGGTAAGCAGGCGCGAACGGGTGCCGCGACACCGAAAGGGGGGAAGCTCGCCCACGACCCGCCGGTCCCTTTTTAGATTTGCTTGGGAGCTTTCAGATCCGCTTCAGCCGGCTCGGCCTTTTCTTCCGGCGGCGAAAGCCGCTGGATGAGTTCCTGCCTCAGCGTGGCCTGGTCGAGATCGCGGTCGAGAATGCCGTGCTCGCAGAGGCTCACCTTGTGGGTTTCCTCGCTCACCACCACGACCACCGCGTCAGACTCCTCGCTGATGCCCAGGGCCGCCCGGTGGCGCGTTCCCAGATGGGCTTCGCCGCGACCGGATTCGGACAGGGGCAGAATCACCCGTGCGGCCACAACGGTGTTGCCGCGCACGATGACGCCGCCGTCATGCAGTGGCGAAGGCGGCGTGAAAAGGGTCTCGATGAGTTCGGCGGAGATGCCCGCCTCGAGCATCACGCCGTTTTCCGCGTAGTTGCGCAGACCGGTTTCGCGTTCGATCACGATGAGCGCGCCCAGGCCCGAGCGTTTCAGGTCGCCCACGGCGCGCACGATTTCCTGGATGAATCCCGTGTCCACTTTCACGCGCAGGAAGCGCCCGACCAATCGGTTGCGACCAATCTGCGCCAATGCCGCGCGCAGTTCGTGCTGGAAGAGCACGATGAAGGCGATGGCCCAGACCGTGCGCAGACTGTCGACGATCCAGCTGACCGTGGTAAAGCCCATCCAACGAGCGAAAAGCCCGGCCAGAAAGATGACCAGGAATCCGTTGAGCATGAGCGCGGCGCGGGTGTCGCGAATGAGAATGTAGAGGCGATAGAAAAGGAAGGCGACGATGAGGATGTCCAGCGCCATGACCAGGGGGAGGATGTACTGGTTCAAGCGGGGGCCTCCTCGGCGGCGGGCTGGCGAATTTCAAGGCGGCGATGAAGCGGCGTGTAGGCGTCCAGGAATCGTCGCGTGGCTTCCACGTCGTGCACACGTAGAATTTGCACACCGGCCTCGGCGCCACGGGCGGCGGCGGCCAAGCTGCCTTCCAGCCTGCGAGCGGGATCATCCTCAGCGGTGAGAGCACCGATGAAGCTTTTGCGACTGGCGCCGAGCATAAGCGGACGGCCCAGCGAGTGCAACTCACCCACACGGCGGATGAGTTCGGTGTTGTCCTCAACGCGCTTTCCGAAGCCGATGCCCGGATCCAGCGCGATAAACTCGGCCGATACGCCGGCCTCCACCGCAGCTTCGAGGCGCGCCTCGAACCAGCGGTAGACTTCGTCCACACAATCCTCGTAGCGAGGATCAGCCTGCATGGTCGCGGGCTCGCCGCGCATGTGCATGAGCACCAGCGCTGCGCCTGCCTTGGCGACCACCTCGGCCATGGCGCTATCGCCCAGAGCCGAGACGTCGTTGACCATCACAGCGCCGGCTTCGAGAGCCGCCGCGGCGACATCCGCTTTTTGTGTGTCGATGGACAGAGGAATGTCCGTGTGCCGGGCCAGCTCACGGATAACCGGGGTTGTGCGGTTCGATTCTTCGACGGCGCTCACGCCAGCCGAGCCCGGACGGGTGGATTCCCCGCCTACGTCAATTATATCGGCACCTTGGGCCACCAAGCTAAGTCCTTTTTCCACGGCAGCTTCGGGCTCGAGCCACTGGCCGCCGTCGGAAAAGCTGTCGGGGGTCACATTGAGAATGCCGCAGATCAACGGCCGCGCGCCGAATTGCAGTTCGCCGCGGGCATGGGACAGGGCATGGGGCCGTCGGGCCTGGCCATCGAGTAGGGCCACAACGTCTTCGGCGAGTTTCTTCAGGCCGAAAGGTTGTGCCCGCATTTTCTGGGGAAGCCTGCGCAGGGTACTTTCATCGGCGATCATGTGAACGCTGCAGCGCTCGGGTTTGCCGAGAATCACCTCGCGGTGATTGGAGCATTCACCGCCCATGGAAAGCAATTCCTGCTTGAGGATGTTCGCGGCGGGGGCTTTCACACCATCCACGCGAATGACTCGCGCCGCTGCCTTGCGATGCATGTAAGCAGCCCCCGCGCTATCCGCACCGGCGGCCTCGAGCAGTAGTTTCAGCTCAGGGCCGCGGGCGAGAATTTCACGAGGGCTGTTCACGTCAATCTCCGTCGAAGAGACGCTTCTGCGTCTCCTCCTTGTCGGGCTCGGGCTTGGCTTCTTCCTTCTTCGGGATATCGATGCCCGTCGAGCCGGGCTCGCCCGTCTTCCGCGCTTCTTCCAGCACCTCGTCGATGCGGTCGGCAGTGGTCATGGCTTCCTTGGCCACGTGCTTGCGCGTTGCTTCGAGGGCCTCGCGATCGAAGTGAGGAAGTTCACCGCCGTCGATGATGGTCAGCACATCGTCGCCCGTGAGCGTCTCGCGCTCGAGCAGAGCTTCGGCCAGACCATGCAGGGCCGTCATGTGCTCTTCCAGGATCTTCCGGCATCGGTCCTGGCATTTCTCCACGATCTGCCGCACTTCTTGATCGATCTTCTGCGCCGTATTCTCGCTGAAGTTTTTATGCGACTGCATGCTTCGACCCAGGAAAACCATCTCTTCGTTCTCACCGTAGGCGATGGGTCCCAGTTCTTCGCTCATGCCCCACTGGGTGACCATTTTCCGCGCCACGTTGGTGATGGTGCGAATGTCGCCGGCCGCACCATTGGAGATTTTTCCGAAGATCAACTCCTCGGCCATGCGACCGCCCAGGGCCACCACGATTTTTTCCAAAAGGTATTCGCGATCGTAAAGCTGGTCGTCATCCTTGGGCAGGAAGTAGGTGACGCCGCCGGTCATGCCGCGGCTGATGATGGTCACCTTGTGCAAGACATCACTGTCTTTCAGCACCGCGCCGGCGATGGCGTGCCCGGCCTCGTGATAGGCCACCACGCGACGTTTCTCTTCGCTGGGCACCCGGCTGCGACGCTCGGGTCCGAGCATGGTTTTGTCTTTGGCGTCGTCCAGATCTTCCATGTAGACCATGTCGTGATTGCGCCGGGCAGCCAGTAGCGCGCCCTCGTTGACGACATTCGCGAGATCCGCGCCACTTAAGCCAGGAGTGCTGCGCGCCAGAACCTCGGGGTTCACTTCATCGGCGAGCAGAGGAATCTTCCGCAGGTGAACTTTCAGAATGCCCTCGCGACCTTTCAGGTCGGGCATGTCCACAACCACCTGACGGTCGAAGCGGCCCGGGCGAAGCAGGGCCGGGTCGAGCACGTCGGGGCGGTTGGTGGCGGCAAGCAAGATGACGCCGTCGCTGGTGTCGAAACCGTCCATTTCAACGAGCAACTGGTTGAGAGTCTGCTCGCGTTCGTCGTGTCCGCCGCCCAGGCCCGCGCCACGGTGGCGGCCCACCGCGTCGAGTTCGTCCACGAAAATGATGCAGGGCGCGTTCTTCTTACCCTGCTCGAAGAGGTCGCGCACGCGGCTTGCGCCCACGCCCACGAACATTTCCACGAAGTCCGATCCGCTCATCTGGAAGAAGGGCACCTTGGCTTCGCCGGCTACGGCCTTGGCGAGCAGGGTCTTGCCTGTTCCTGGAGGACCCACCAGCAGCACGCCGCGGGGAATGCGCGCGCCCATGCGCTGGAACTTCTTGGGATCGCTCAGGAACTCGACCACTTCGCCCAGTTCCACTTTTGCTTCATCGGTGCCGGCCACATCGTCGAAGGTCACGCGCGGCTTGTCGCCGCCCACAAGCTTCGCGCGGCTCTTGCCGAAGGTGAAGGCCTTGTTGCTGCCGCCCTGCATCTGCCGGATGAAGAAGAACCAAAGCAAGACCAACAACAGTATTGGGCCCCAGGCGAAGAGCGCCGTGCCCCAACTGAAGCCTTGCTGTTCGGTGCGGATTTGAATGGGAGCTTCGGGCGTGCTCAGCGCGCGGGTCTGCTCGAGCAGGTCGGGCACATTGTAGGGCAGGTCCAGATGGAAGTTCTGCGCCTCGACGTCGCCGCCGGGCCCTTCCATACTCACCGGCTCCCGCAAAATACCGCTGACGCTGTTGCCGTTGAAGACCACTTCCTCCACGTTGCCGCGCTCCAATTGATCCATGAAGCTGGAGTAGTAGATTTCGTATTCCCGCGGCTTGCCGTAGGAGATCCACTGGAAAATCACCAGCACGGCGATGATCATGAGGATCCAGAAGCTCATGGCCCGTGTGGGACGAGGCATCTGTCCGCCGGGGCGCTTGGGATTCTTGTTATCGTTTCCGTTCATTCTCTTCCTTTGGAAGGATGGGCTCAGATCTGATTGGGATCGAGCACGGCGAGGAAGGGCAGGTTGCGGTAAAGCTGGTTGTAGTCGAGTCCGTAACCCACCACGAATTCGTCAGGGATGGTAAAGCCTACACGCTCCACCTTCACATCGATGGTGCGGGCTTCGGCCTTGTCCAGCAAGCTCACCACTTCCAGACTGGCCGGATTGCGAGTACTCAGATTGCGGCGCATGTATTCTAGGGTCAGCCCCGAGTCCACAATATCTTCCACGAGGATCACGTGACGACCCTCGATACTCTGGTGCAGATCTTCCAGGATGCGAACGGTACCGGAGGACTTCGTGCCCTCGTAACTCTTCACCACCATGAAATCCAGTTCGTGGGGAACCGGCATGGCGCGAGTCAGGTCGGCCAGAAAAATGAAAGAGCCTTTGAGGATGCTCACCAAAAGGGGGCGCTTTTCTGCGTAGTCGCGGCCGAGCTCCTTGCCCAGTTCTATAACACGACTGCGAATCTGTTCCTCTGTCAGCAGTATCCGGGCAATCTTGTAGCCGGAGTGGGTCATCGGGCTCACCGCCGCTTTCATGCAAACCTCACGATAATGAAGTGTTAAGAAGATAGGGCTATATTAGGAGGAAGCTCTATCCAGGTCCAGGGTTAGGCAGGATTTTGTTTCAGGACCCACCGGCGCGCCCTCTCCTCGGGCGAGTCCCAGCACCCAAAGCAGCGTGTTATTGCTGTCTGTCAGCACAATCAGGTTCCGCCGCCAATGCCGCGGCACTTTACGGTCGATGAGCAGATCTGAAAGACTCTTACCACCGCCGGCGCCCATGGGCCGCATGCGCATGCCCGGCTTGGGATTGTCCAGGCGCAGAGGCCCCTTGAGGGCATTCAAGTCGAAGACGGCCTTGGCCGCGCTTTGGGGCGGCTGCTGGTAATGATCCAGCTCGCGAATGCGCAGGGTCCAAGCGCCAAGTCTCATATCGCCCCAGTCGGGTAAGATTATTCCTCCCGGTTCGAAGCGATGCAGGGGAATTTCCTCAGCTTCGGGCAGGGCCAGGCTCTCAGGGCCGAGATACACATGAAGGCTCGTGAAAAGCGCGACCATATCCTCACCGAGCTCCAGGGTTTTCCCCGTGGCGGCCGCCTTGTTCAGCTCGAGGATGCGGGCAACGCTGAGATCACTGGCCACCCCTTTGTGCATGAGCGCTCCGGCGATGGCCCATCGAGCGAGTGTGGGCGGCTTGGTCGCAAGAGCTTCCCGGTTCAGGCGCAGGAAATCTCCCAGGTGCTCGGGCTCAAGTCCGTGGTCGAGAATTTCACCGTCGAGAAAATCCGTGAGATCGCGGGCCTGGGTGCCCAAGCGCGCCGCGCCGGGCACGGGATCCATGTCGAAGGTCTCCCGCAAGTAGGGCAGCAGCTCATGGCGGATGCGATTGCGCCGGTAACTTCGATCCTCGTTGCTGGGGTCCTCTAACCAGCTCACTCCACGGCTTTGCAGATACTCGCGCAATTGATCCCGCGTGTAGTCGAGCAGGGGCCTTAGGAGCCTAAGATCGCTGTCATCGTGCAGGGGCCGGGCGGGCGCGATGCCACGCAGGCCGCGCAGGCCGGTGCCGCGCAGTAGCCAGAGCCAGAGAGTCTCCGCCTGGTCGTCGGCGGTATGCCCGGTAAGGATGGTCCCCGCGCCCAGCTCATGGGCGATTTGCTCCAGCGCGCGATAGCGCAGTTCCCGCGCCCGGGCCTCGAGGTTGCCGGGCTCCTTCTCCAAACTGTCGGGAAGGTCTATGGCGCGGCTGATCAATTGGATGCCCCGCGCCTTGGCCCATGCCTCGAGGTGCTCCCGCTCTCCGGATTCTTCCCTCAGCCCGTGGTCCAGGTGGGCCACGATAAGCTTGTAAGCGTCGATTTCCGCGGCACCGGCGGCTAATTCGGCCAGGGCCATGGAATCGGATCCGCCCGAGCAGGCGGCCAGAATGGCACCGTCATCTTGGCCTCTGAGGCTTCTCAGCTTGTTTCGGAAGGCTTGCAGCATGTTTCCATAGTATGGCTCATGTGCCGCAGACTCAAGGGAGAGTTAAAGATAGCTTCATGTTTGCCCGCGGGCCTTGGCGATCGCCTCGAGATTAGCAACGAAAATGGCCAGGTTTTTCAGGCCGCCGGGGAATTGTTCATGTTCAATTACTGTGAAGGCCTGTGCTCGCATCCTCGCTGCTTCGTGGCCGTGGAAAGCAGCAGTTGGGGTACGGTGAAATCCCTTTATTGATTATGTGATTGATTTGAACACCACTGTTTCTTAGGCGGATTAAATCCTTGTTGAAACCGAGCCAGAATATTTGCTAATCGACTGAAATAATACCACTTAACCCCTTGACTGTGCCGATATTTATTACTATAATAAGTTCACCCTCCCGCAACCTCCACCCGGAGGTGCGACATGCACACAGCTTCTGATCTTCACTCCCGATTGATAGCCTCCCTTTCCGAACTTGCTCGCGTCGAGAAGCAGGCGGTACTGCTTTTCGCCGAGATTTTTGAACGAAGGCTATTCCGAGAACTCGGCTATTCCAATATGCGGCAGTATGCTCGCGAGGCCCTCGGCTTTTCCGATGCCAAGTTTTATCAGTTCCAACGACTCGCGGAGTCGTTCGAAACACTGCCGAAGGTGAAGAAGGCTGTGGCATCTGGCGAATTGTCCTGGACGAAAGCGCGGACCGTCGCAAGCGTTGCCAAGCCGGAATCACAGCAGGAATGGATAGACGTCGCGAAGTCAGGTAACTCACGCGAGCTTGAGCAACATGTCAAAGCTGCCAGGAGCGGTGATAGACGCGCGCCTGCTTCGGATCTCTTTTCTAAGGAGAGATCCGAGCCGGCGGTACGGCGTCTCGTGAATGTGAACCTGAAACTTGATCCTGAGCAACTTGCCCAGCTGGAGTGCCTGGAAGAAGCCTTACGCAAGCAGGGCCTGAAGGGCTCACGTGAGGAAGTGCTGCTCGCGGCTCTTGACATGGCCGCCTCTGGAGAGTGTACACGTGTACAATCGAGGCCCAAGCAGGTGGTCATCTATCAGTGCGAAGATTGCGGCGGCAAAAAGGTGAACACACGTCGCGGATTGATTGAGACGGATGCGCCCACCGATGACGCGAAGGTGCTGGGCAAGGACGGCGTGAACCGAAGTTCGATTCCCCCGAAGACGCGCAATCAGGTGTTGGCGCGCGACCGGCACCGATGCCAGAGCCCAGGTTGTGGGAATACGCGCTTTCTGGAGGTTCATCACAAGAGAATGAGAAGTGAAGGCGGTCGTAATGAAGCCAGCAATCTCATTACCCTATGTACGAGCTGCCATAGTCTTGTCCATCGGAGAACTACAATAGCGTTGCGAGAGTGAAGGTAAGCTGATAAAATTAAAGTCATGGGGGTGACGCATGCGGTGCTGTGCAGTAATACTTCTATCATTCTTTGTTATCACAAGCTTTCCAGCCGATGCGGCTGTCATTGGATTCTTCTCACATGAGGATGGCCAAACCTGCGATGTGGACATCGAGCCCTATGTTTCGGTGGATATCTACTTGCTGATAACCTGGGGGCCTGATCTATTCCAGGATGGCGTCACAGGGGCAAGCTTCGGAACCGCGAATCTACCGGAAGATCTTGGATACCCAACAGGCTTCAGATACGAGTATTGGAATTCCGATAATCACTGGGGCGACCTCCACACGGAATTCTCAATATTCTTTGACGAGCCGGTCGGAGTCGGAGAGCGATACGCGACACTTGGCCGCTTAGAGTTTCTTATGTTCGATCCAACTTGGATTGGATTGCATCACCAAATCATAATCGTACCTGGTGAGGATTGTTGGTGCCTGGATGTCTATGATGACATAGGCAATCCAATATCTGTTGATGGTGGTTGGTTCACCTTCAATTGCAACGGTGATCCATGTGAATACGATTGCTTTCCCCCACCAACCCCGGCAAGGGATGACTCCTGGAGCACAGTCAAAGCTCTCTTCTAGGCAATTCTTCCCCTTGAACCCCAGGCCCCATCGGGCCATGATCGGGGCATGAAGATCTATACCAAGACTGGCGACCAGGGTGAGACCGGGCTCATCGGCGGCGAACGTGTGGCCAAGGATCACGCGCGCATCGAGGCCTACGGCACGGTGGATGAACTGGGCGCGATCCTAGGTGCCGCGCGCAGCGCGGGAATGAGTGCGAGTTTGGATGCACAGCTGGAATCCATCCAGAACGAGCTTTTTGTGATCGGCTCGCAACTTGCCTCGCCCAAGGAAAACGACAAACTCCCGGCCCTCGGCGAAAGCAGTATCCAGCAGCTGGAAAGCTGGATCGACGAGGCCGAGGAGAAGCTGCCGGCGCTAAAGCAGTTCATTCTGCCGGGCGGTGGCTCCGCAGGCTCTCTGCTGCACCTCGCCCGAACTGTTTGCCGGCGAACGGAGCGGCGTGTGCATTCTTTGGGACGCGAAACGAAACTCCCGGCGGAGATCCCGGTATTCCTCAATCGGCTGTCCGACTATCTCTTCACCGTGGCGCGCCTGGCCAATCAGAATGACGGTGTGGGGGATGTACCCTGGAAGCCCCTTTAGGGCTCACTATTAAGGAGCAATCATGAAGCGCATTTTCACGGTAGGGCTTTTAATCACGGCCGTCTTCCTGGCCGGTTGCGGCAACAAGACCACCGTTACCCGTTTGGAAAGTGACACCGACATCGATCTTTCCGGTCACTGGAACGACGTCGACAGTCGCCTTCTCGCTGAAAAAGTCGTGGTGGACTGCATGGCCCACCCCTGGATCGGCAATCATGTGCGCGAAGATGCTGCGCCGCCGGTGGTCATCGTGGGAGCCATTCGCAATAAGACCAGCGAGCACATCGCCACCGATATTTTCATCAAGGATCTGGAGCGCGCATTCGTGAGCGGCGGCCAGGTTGATGTGGTGGCCAGCATGGACGAGCGCGAACAGCTGCGCGACGAGCGCATCGACCAGAAGGTTCACGCCTCGCCTGAAACCATCAAGGAGTTCGGTCGCGAGCTTGGCGCCGACTACATGCTCATCGGCGTGATCAATGAGCAGGGCGATGAAGAGGGCGGCAAGCGGGTCATCTTCTTCCAGGCCGACCTGGAACTGGTGGATATTGAAACCAACCGCAAGGTTTGGATCGGCAGCAGTGAGCACAAGAAGCTGCGCGAACAGAGCCGCTTCTAGGAGTGACCTTGCCTCGCTTCTTTCGTCACCTGCCATGGTTATGGTTGTTGTTTCTTCTCGCGGGCTGCTCTCAGCACGCCGCCCGCGATGCCCGCGTGCGCGAAGCTCTGGACAAGGCCGATCCGGTGGCCGCGCTCGCCGCCTTCGATGAAGAGGAGTGCGCCTCCGTTGACTGTTTGCTGCAGCGCGGTCATGTGGCCTACCTGGCCGGTGATTATCGCTGGGCCCAGCGCAATCTTGCGGCGGCGGAATGGCTAATCCAGGAACACTGGACTTTGAACCTGGGCCTCGAGGCCGCGAGCCTTGCAGTGAACGACGGCATTCGTGACTACGGCGGCGAGCCGTTCGAGAAGGTCTGGGTGAATTTCGTGCGCGCCCTGGGCTACCTGGCCGCGGGAGAACCCTGGGAGGCGGCGGTGGAGGGGCGCGCCATCACGCGCAAACTCACGGCCTTGTCCGATCAGGGCGACGACCTGGATGGATATCACAACGATCCATTCCTGCAATATTTCGCGGGACTTCTCGCCGAGGCCGATGGCGAGATCAATCGTGCCTGGATCAACTATCGCGCGGCGGAAAGGCTCTATGCCGCCGGCGAGGTTTATGGCGCAGAGGCGCCGGCCAGTTTAGGCGCTGATCTCATTCGCGTGGCCGAAGCGCTCTCTTTCAATGATGACGCCGAGGAACTTCGCGACCGCTATTCGGGTGAAGGCGCGCCTGGCCCCGGCGAGGGCGAACTGATCATCCTGGTGAGCGAAGGTCTGATTCCGCGGAAGTATTCCGAGAACATCGCCTTTCCCATTTTCGAAGATGACGATGATGACGAAGACGGCCTGGATGCCTGGCATGTGGCGACCTACTCCTACGATCATTGGCATGCGCCGGGACGTGACGTGGATTACTTCGTGAACATCGCGCTTCCCGCCATCGCCGAGGGCACTCCAGCGCCCCGGCTCGATTGGAGCGCGGGAGCCTGGCGCGGCGATCTTGATCTGGCCGCCGACCTGGGACATCTCTCCCGGCGCAATTTGGAAGAGAGATATGCTACAGTGGTTATTCGCACATTGGCCCGTGGGCTTATCAAATACTGGGCCGCTGAAAAGGCCGAGGAAAAAAAGGGCGAGATCGCGGGACTTCTCGTGAATCTGCTCGGCGCGGTTACCGAATGGGCTGACACGCGTGGCTGGGCGAGTTTGCCTGAGCGCATCCACATGGCTCGCGTAACACTTCCCGCGGGAAGGCAGCAATTGCGCGTGGGACCGGCATCGGGAGAGATCGAGATTCGGCCCGGCGAACTGGGCTTCCTGCACCTTCGACTCTACTAGGAGAATCATGAAAGGCTTCTTCGAAGACGGAACCTTCGATGGCATGAGCGCCGTGGTCACCGGTGGCGGCACCGGCTTGGGCCTGGAAATCTCGCGCCTACTCGCAGCGCTGGGTGCAAAGGTGGCTATCGCAAGTCGCAGCGCGGACAATCACAAGGTGTTCTTGAACGAGGCCGAGCATGAAGGCTGGACCGCCGCATCCCATGTGATGGATGTGCGTGAGCCCGCTATCGTGGGCGAGGTCTTCGGCAAGGTAGCCGAAGAGTTCGGCGGGCTGGACATCCTCATTAACAATGCGGCGGGAAATTTCATACGACCAGCCATGGACCTGCCGCCCAAGGGTTGGCGTGCGGTCATCGATATCGCGCTGTCGGGTGTATTCTTTTGCTCGCAGGCTGCCGGTCGCATCATGGCCGAGCAAGAGGGTGGCGGCGTGATCGTGAACATCATTGCGCCCTATGCCTGGACCGGAGCGCCGGGTGTGGTGCACTCGGTAACGGCCAAGGCAGGCGTGCTCGCCATGACGAAAACCCTGGCGGCCGAGTGGGCGCGCAAGAAGATCCGCGTGAACGCGGTAGCGCCGGGCGCCTTCGAAAGCGAGGGTGCGGGCCAGCGGCTTTGGCCCACCAAGGAAATTTACGAAGCCATTCGCAATGAAATTCCCGCTAAACGATTCGCGGATCCCGCAGAGATTGCCCGCTCGGTGATCTACGCGGCAAGCCCGCAGGCTGAGTATATGACCGGTGCCGTGATCACCGTGGATGGCGGGATGAGTTTGGGCAAGGGTCTGGCTGGTGAAATGGAACCCGGCGCCGTGAAGCGGAAGCGCTGATGGCAGCCGCCAAGGCCGTCACGCGCGGACTCAGCGTGGAAGTGGAGAGCTTCTACGTAGCCGAAAACTCAACGCCCGCCGAAGAGCACTACTTCTTCGCTTACCATGTAACCATCGTGAACGAAGGCGATGCGCCCGTGCAATTGGTGAGCCGTCGCTGGATCATCACCGATGCCAATGGCCATGAGGAAATCGTGGAAGGCGAGGGCGTGGTGGGCGAGCAGCCCTTGCTCGCGCCGGGCGAGGGTTTTCAGTACACGAGCTTCTGCCCGCTGAGTACGCCGGCCGGAACCATGTCGGGTCACTACCGCATGATCGATTCCAAGGGCCGCGAGTTCGAAGCGGAAATTCCCATCTTCAGTCTCAGTGTTCCCGGAAGCATTAATTAAGCTTGCACAAAAAAACCCGCAGCCGGTGGCTACGGGGTTTCTTCATGCTTTCACTAAACTGCGGATCAGTTCAAACTAGTACAGGGCCTTCAGTGTGGTGAAGGTCGAGGTCTCGGTAGCAGTCTCACACTCGATGAAGACTTCGATATCGCCCTCGACGAAGTGAGGATCGCTGCCCCAGAGGTCGCCCTGGAGTTCCCAATGGATGAGCTGGTAGGTTCCGCAGTCGCACTGGTTGTCGACGGTGACATAGAAGTAACCATCATCGGTGCTTCCGAGGAAACCGTACTGGCTAGAGGTCCAGCCTTCCCATGCACCATGCTGACCATTGTAAGCCGTGAAGATGGGATCCGCCCAGAAGCTCGCGTCCGGATCGACGTAATAGTCGGTTCCATCCACGATGGTCATGCAGGGGGGAAGCAGGAAACTGAAGTAGCCAATCCACTCGGCATCCTGGCTATCGTTGGTGACATGGAATTCCAGTTCAACCGGACCGAGGGGCAGGCTGGCCGGATCCAAAGTGACCGTGGCGCCGTCGATTTCACGGGCCAGGGCGGGAGTCGCGATCAAGGCAACCATCGAGACAACTAGCATCAGTTTTTTCATTGTGGCCTCCAAGAGATGTAAATCGAAATTCGATTAGCTCGGTTTCGCCGAAGATATGGCTTGGTCGCAACCATGTTCAGATAAACCGCTCTTAAATACTACCATAATCATGAGCCTCTATGTTCTCCAAAATTCTCCTGAAGGAGCAAGTTTCACCGGCCATCGACTGGACTGATGGATTGGAACCTAGCAAAACTGGCACAATCTACTCAATAACAGCGGAGGGCGCCCTCCGCCATAAGCAGTTTAATCATTGTGTCTTAGCAGCAATTCTCGGAATCGGTGCAGCAAGATTCGAGACGCTTCTTGAGCTGCTCGGTCTGCTCGGGGTCCTCTCCTTTCACGCGAATCAGGAATCCCTCTTCTGTCTCTTCCAGCTCACAGGAAACACCCTCGCAGCAGGAGAGGATCTTCTTTTCTTCAGACATGTTTCACCCCCTTCCATAGATGTATAAGTGGTTGTCTATGTATAAGTTCAAAAAAACTCACTTGTTCTTGAGGACGATATCCAAGGCCTTGAACTGGCTCCCGCAGCACTCGATGATGGTGTTGCCCAGGAAGCGGTAGAAGACCTCGCGTCCCCGTTTTTCGCTTTCCACGAGTCCCGCCCTTTTCAGTATGTCCAGGTGATGGGAGATGGAAGGCTGGGTCATGTCGAAGTGGCTGCAGATGTCGCTGACGCAAAGCTCCTTGCGCTTGAGAAGCTCCAGAATTTTCAGACGCGTGCCATCGGCAAGCGCTTGGAAAATCATCGAGCATTGGTTTTGCATCTGTCCACCTCATATAGACGTAGTTCTATGTATCAATATGTCCCAGGTTCCCGCGAAATGCAAACTATTCTTTCGGCTACTTTCGCCGCGCGGCTTTTGCTAGATTCGTCGGGCGATTATCGGCTTAACATTTGATTAGGAGGGCGGGATGTCCGGTCCCCGAAGGAATTTGTTCCTCATGGTTTGCATGGTCGGCTTGTTGAAAGCTGGCGCGGCCTCGTCGGTCACACTCATCAGCGGGGTGGTCTTCGACGATGAAAACCGCAATCGAGAATGGGATGCCTCGGAAATGGGCATCGAAAGTGTGCCCGTGAGTAATGGGCGCGACATCGTGCTCACCGACGCCTTCGGTCGTTATGAAATCGAAGCGCCCGAGCACGGCGCGATCTTCGTGATCAAGCCGGCCAACTGGGCCACGCATACCGATGATCTCATGCGTCCGCAGTTTTACTACATGCACAAGCCGGATGGTTCGCCCGAGCAGAAATATTCCGGGAGCGACCCCACAGGCGAATTGGATGAGAGTGTTAACTTCCCGCTCTTTCGCAATCTGGAGAAGGGGCGTTTCCGCGCCTTGCTCTTTGGTGACACTCAGCCGGATGATCAACGCGAGATCGATTTTGTGGCCCACGATGTGGTCGATGAACTCATCGGAACGGATGCCTCATTCGGTGTGGTGCTCGGCGATGTTCTCAACGACGACCTGTCGCTCTTCGATTCGCTTTCCGGGACCATGGCCACTCTCGGCATGCCCATGTACTACGTGCTGGGCAATCACGACATGAACTACGACAGCCCGGGCGACCATCTCGCCAATGAAACCTTCGAGGCGACCTTCGGCCCGAGCTACTACTCCTTCAATATGGCCCAGGTGCATTTCGTGGTGCTGGACAATGTGCACTGGCGCGGTGAGGTCACCGATCCCGATGCCTGGGAGGGCGGCAACTACATTGCGGGGCTCGGGCGCGATCAGCTGAACTTCCTGTCCCAGGATCTCAGGCTGGTGCATCCCGATCGACTCGTGGTGCTCATGATGCACATTCCCTTCAATCACCCTTGGGATGAAAACGACAAGGCCGAACTATTTCGTATCATCTCTCATCGCCGCAAGTGCATGAGCTTGGCCGCACACGCTCATTACATTGAGCACGATTTCGTCACGGCCGAGGAAGGTTGGCCGGGCGAGGATGAGCATCATCAGTACATCAATCCCACGGTTTGCGGTTCGTGGTGGACCGGCAGCCCCGACGAGGTCGGCATTCCCCACACGACCATGCGTGATGGTTCGCCCAACGGAAGCACCCTCGCCTTTTTCGAGGGGCCGAACTATCGACTGGATTTTTTGCCTGCGCGTAGGCCCGCGAGCTATCAGATGAACATCTGGGCACCGGCGGAAGTGCATATCGACGATCGCGGCGCGGCGGAGTTTTTCGTGAACGTCTTCGCGGGATCGGAACGCTCGAAGGTGGAGTTCCGCATGAACGGGGAAAGCCAGTGGCGTCCCATGAAAAGATTCGCCGGGCCGGATCCCTATTTTGCGGAGATGACCGCCACCCAGGGCGCCGATAGCATTCCCTATGGTGTGCGCACGCCGAGGCCGCGCAACCTGGTGCCTCATCTTTGGAGCGCGGTGATTCCGGAAGTGAGAACTCCGGGCACGCGGGTTATCGAGGTGCGCGAGCACAACATGTGGGGGCGCATCCACGAGGGGCGCCGCAGCATACGCTTCAAGTGAGGGAAAATTGAGAAAGGCAGCGGCCGGGGGACTGCTGCCTTTCTACCTTAGCGATGCCGCACGGAGCCTCGCTAATTCTGGATGTGTCGGCAGGAGTTTGTGCGATCTGCAACGTTGGCATGCCTTTAAGTAAGATAGGTCCTGACCCTGCCCGGTCCAAGAAGGGATCGTAGCCACTTGACGGAGACCCGGCCAAAGCGTACTTTCTAGCGCCCCGGCAAGCCGGGGGAGTGGCGGCTTAGCTCAGTTGGTTAGAGCATCGGAATCATAATCCGAGTGTCCGGGGTTCGAATCCCTGAGCCGCTACCTTGTAAGTTGTTGCGAGACTTGCGGCCGCCTCATGGGTGGCCGTTCTTGTTCCCATTTCGGTCCCAAAACTTCACTTTCCTCTCTCTAAGCCGTTTTCCCGATCACTATTAACGGGGGAGCGGCTTTGGCTTGATCACTCAGATCAGACAGTTTTTCCACCGCATCAGCTGTAGCGGTTCAAAGCCTATGGGAGAGATGAGCATCCTTTTCTAAGGGTCAGATGGCTTACTCATGGACCTCTCCTTCGTGTCCTAAGTGTACCAATATCTGTCCCTTAGCAAACGCCGCTCAACTGTCCAAGAGGCTTTGAACCGCTACACATTGTCTATCTTTCATGCTACCCAGTGTGCTATACTCCAAGGCTTTATCCGGACCTGGAGCAAGAACTTACTCCTCGAAACACCAGACAGAGAGGCTGAGCCATGGCGAGCAAGTGCAATGACGCATTTCAGTTTGAGAGCATCATTTCGGGACTCAGGGACAGAGTGGCGATTCTGCCCATAGTCCTTCTGCTATGGTCGCTTTCATTGACCGGAGAGCTTCACGCTGAGCAATGGACAACTCATACGAACACCAGTTTTGTGAGCGGACTCGCCTCAATGGGGAATGAGCTCTGCGCAGGCACATCGGGTGGAGCGGTCCTCTGGGACCTGGCCACGGGGATCCCCGCCAAAATCACAGCGACGGAGGGTCTCGCCGATCAGTGGGTGAAGGATGTCTACATTGATGCCTCTGGAGACCACTGGTACGGCACAGTGGCCGGTGTTCAGAAGTTTGATGGCGTCGACTGGGCGACCTACACCGTCGCCAACTCCCCACTGCCGAGCGACGTTGTCTATTCCATCGTCCAGGATCTGGACGGTGCCATGTGGTTCGGCACCAGTTACGGCTGCGCCCGTTTCGACGGTGTCGACTGGGACGTCTACACCGACCTAGGCGGTGGCGCGACGAATGTCGCTGTCCGCGGGATCGATGTTGATACGCAGAACCGGATTTGGACGGCCAACAACCCCGCTGACTTTGGTGCGCCTGGAGGCGTGTCCATGTTTGATGGAGGCGCCTGGACTCGGCACGATCCCGACCCTGATACCATGGGACAATACAACCTCTCGCTCATCGTGGATAGCAACGATCAGGTCTGGGTGGGATCCTGGACCAATTGGGTCTTCGTTTACGACGGATCTTCCTGGACCCACTATGATTCCTCCAATAGCGGGCTGATTGGAAGAAGCATCGAATCGTTCGGGCTCGATTCCGACAATTACGTATGGATCGGCAATCGCAATTCCAACACTACGGGAGGAGCCACGCGATACGACGGGAGTACCTGGGTATCTTACACGCCTTCCAATTCGGGCATGCCGGACAAGTACGTCTACGCGATCGCCGCAAGCGGAGACACTGTCTTCTTTGGCACAGGAGCGAACTCCATCGCCAGTTTCGACGGCGTTACCTGGCGTTCCCTCGCGTATCCCGGCGAACCACACTCCAACTGGATCACTTCGTCTACGCAGGGAACGCTCGGGGCGATCAACGGCGTCTTCTTCGGAACCGATCATTACGGTGTCGCGGTCTACGACGACGGTGCGTGGTCAAGCTACACAAGTTTGAACAGCGGCCTGGTTGACGATTTTGTCAACGACCTATACCTGGAAGACGGAATCCTGTGGGTGGCTTGCCAGTATACAGGCGTCCATAAATTCAATGGAAGCAGCTGGCAGAATTACAACACGGGGAACAGCGGACTCCTGGGAGACATCGCTCTTTCCGTGGACATGGACAGCCAGGGCGTCCTCTGGATGGGAACGGCCGGCTGGGACGGTCCCATGGAACAGAACGGGGCCCTCGCCAAGTTCGATGGAACCACCTGGACGAATTACTACCTATCCAACAGCGGCCTGATCGACGACGACAATCTCAAGGTCGCCGTGGATTCCGATGACATTATCTGGGTCGGAACCGAGGAGGGACTCAGTCGCTTCGATGGCATCTCGGACTGGACGAGCTATCATACCGGCAACAGCGGCCTGGTCGAGAACCACGTCAAAGCCATCGCCTTCGCGGCGAACGGCGATAAGTGGTTCGGCACATTGGGCGGCATTAGCCGACTAAGATCTGGCTCGTGGACAAGTTTCACCCAGGCTGATGGCCTTCCGAGCAATGAAGTGAGGGATATCAATGTCTCAGGAGAGACGGTCTGGGTCGCTACCGCCGCCGGCGCGGCCAGCTACGTGGAAGGCGAGGGGTGGACGGCATACACGCAAACGGACGGGCTTGGGGACAACGATGTCAGGTCTGTCGAGGTTCTGGGCGGGGAGACGATCTTCTTCGGAACCGATGAAAGCGGGATTTCAATCCTGGAGCTGAATCCGACGGGTCTTTCCGAGCCCCAGGAGGGCGAATCGGTTGCCCGGATACTCGTGGAATCCTGGCCCAACCCCTTCAACCCCAGCACGAGAATTTCATTCAAGCTGCCCGAGGCCGGCCGAGCGGCGCTCTCGATCTACGATGTCAGCGGCGGCCACGTCGCAACCCTGGCGGATGGTGTTTTCGAGGCCGGCAAACACGCTTTGACCTGGAACGGTCGGTCACAGGAGGGCCGGGAGCTTCCCAGCGGGATGTACTTCGTCAGGGTCATGTCCGGAAGCATGGTGACGACAGGAAAAATCACGCTAATAAAATGACCGATAACGGCCGGCGGCAGGCCGGCTCATCTTCTTGACCCGCGTCCCCCTGGAGGCGCGGGCTTCTTTATTTATGAACCGCTTCCGGATTGTCGCACCGCGGACTTCTTTTTGCTTGATTAGCCAAGATGTGATACAATTATCGGCTTTGATAGGAGCTGAAGGATGCGGAGAAAGTGCTCGATAAGGCTCCAATACAACACAGCCGGGCAGACAGGTGGGTCAAGGCGATCTTGGACTCGGCAGTCCATTGCGAGGACAATCAATGAAGAATTACGTTGTAGTCATGGTTGCGATTCTCCTCATCGCAACGGCCGCTTATGCGGACTGGGTCATCGAGGAAGGTTTTGAGGAGGGGGACATTCCAGCAGACTGGACCATCATCGACGCCAACAACGATGGTGATCAGTGGTTCGCCCTGGAATTCGCGGATTACGCGCACACGGGCTCCTGGATGGCAGCTGTAGCTTCCTATGGCAGCACTGGTGACGACTGGCTGATCACTCCGCAGGTGTCCGTGACCAGCGGCGATGTTTTTGAGTTCTATGCCAGGGCTTGGATCAATACTGAGGACTTCGAGGTGCGACTCTCCACCACGGGGACCTCGACGGGAGATTTCGACGTTCTTCTCGACAGTGTCACTGGCATTGGTGAGTCGTATGTCAATTTTGTATACGATCTGAGTCCCTATGCGGGCCAGGACTGCTATCTGGCCGTCCGCTGGCTGCTGGATTATTACGGGTTCGTGGTTGACGATGTAAGGGTCGGCCAGGAAACGACCCCCGCAGGCGTCACCTCCTTGGGAGCTGTCAAGGCTCTGTATTAACACCGTGCAGGTTTTACCACCGGAATACGGGGGCAGCCAATGCGGCTGTCCCCGTTCGTTGCTTAGGCAAACAGGCATCGTTTACCATAGCGGTATCAGGGAAGGTTCAGTATGACCTCCTCCCTAAAAACTGGACCGTTCTAAACTAGAAAAACCCGGCAGATTGATTCTCCTGGCTATCAGGAGGGTTCGCCATGAAGAAGTCCAAGTTCATCGTAGCACAGATTTTTGAACTTTTCGCTTGATGGGGAAGTTTATGTTAGCAGAGACATGGAAGATGACTCTGCTGAAATAGAACTCGGTTTAGAATCAAAATGTATATGGCTATTGACAGGACCTACCTGTCCGATTATTGTGCCGATTCTTCACCGAGAGGCAAGGCCTCTCCACCCTCTGAAAGGAGGCCCATCATAGACCAGTATCTATATAACGAGGACCTCCTGTCCTTTGGAGCCGAATCGCAAGTGACGATGGGTAAGCCCATCGGAAACGCAAGTTAAGCACGGCTTTCGAATCGTCCACGGTGACAAGTAACTCCTCAAGAAACTAGGTCGGAACGACCTGTGCCCTGCGGCTAAGGCATGCGCTTTTCCATGCGCTGCATGGCTCGGGGTTGGTTAATAGGCACGTCACCACGGCGTTTACTACCGCAACATGCAATCAAACTTACTCGAGTGGCTATGAGCCGCTCTGTGTCTATCGAACTATGGAGATGGAGCCATGAAACGGCACGTTCTATCGCTTATAGCTCTTCTGACCTCGCTCGTGAACCGGTCTGGGACGCAGAAGGCTAGTGAAGAAACCAACAAGCAAGTCCAGACGGAGTGGCATGTCCGCCTGTCGCAGTACTTGATTGGGTTCGGCGATCTCTCGGAGCGTGTTCCCATGGTGATGTGGGTGACCGAGGACGACTTTGTATTCGTGGATGCGCGTCATGGCTGGGATCTCGGCATCGATAAGGCTGAGGTTATCTGCGTGGTGCCTCGTACGGGAATCGAAAAGATCACCGTATACCGGGGAGAGGGCGCAACGGGGTTGATGTATGTCAACGGACAGGGTGAGGGTCTGGAGCATTTACTCACCTGCCCTGAAGACGGACTGGTCCTGCTCCAGATCGAGCTGAAGGACAAACAGGGCGTGTCCCACGAGCCCGTGTTCCTGTTGGATCCGAGTGCGCTTGAAGCCATTGATGAAGACTATGCCGTGTACTTCCTTCGCACTATGAGTCAGGAGGAGAGCCCGGATGCCTTCTTGATCGAGAATGGACTAAGGGAGAGTCACTAACATGAGCCGCAAACCCATTCGTTTCTTCACGAAGAACGACGAGTACTACGAGCTGTCCAACTTCTATCCTCAGGGATTCGAGGAGGACGGTGTGTATTGGCCCACAGTGGAGCACTACTTCCATGCGATGAAATTCGTAGGGAAGGAGAATGCAGGTCATCGGGAGCGAATTCGCAAGGCTCACTCGCCGATGCAGGCCAAAACTCTCGGGCATTCGCGCAAGCACACGCTTCGTCGGGATTGGGAGAGCGCCAAGGACGGCATCATGCTGCATGCACTGCGGCGCAAGTTCGAACATCCGAAGCTGCGGGAAGTGCTCCTGGGCACCGGCAAGCGCAAATTGGAGGAAGACTCGCCCTACGATCGCTACTGGGGAGTGGGGCGAGACGGACGAGGCAAGAATCGTCTCGGAGTTCTACTCATGCAGGTCAGAAAGGAGTTGGAAAATGATAAGTGATGAGTATGTGGGTCGCAATAATCCTCTTCGCCGTGTGGTTTCTTGTCATGCTGTATGGGCAGATAGACCAACTCAGAGAGCAAGCTCCACCGTTCAATGACTCGATTCTTATCGAGGAAGAGTCGCTCCTCCTTCCCGCCATGTTTAGTCGGGTCGCCGGGATAGTGATTTTTTCCCCCGTATCCATTTGGGTCTCGAATGAGGAGTTTATCTTTCTGGTACAGCAATGGAGAGACCCACGTTTGGAAGACAATACATGGTACGTGCACAGTGTAAGACGAGATGCGGTTGAGAAGCTCATCTTCATTGAGAACGATCCAGTTTTAGCCTTGAAGAAACTTGGGTTTTCGGAAAAGGAAGTGCAATCAGCCAGCGAGGCGCAGAACGATTGCCTAGTCTTATTGCTACAGTACGTTGACGAGCATCGAGTCAGGCAATTCCACGTGTTCTGCATAGCGAAGAAGACGTTGCCATCGGTCTGGTATGAGTGTGCTTTGGATTACTTTCGAGAACAAACCCGTGCACCCATTGTGGTTTCGCGGATCTGATGGATGGAAATGGAACCTCTCTCTAGGCCTCAGCTGAATAGGGGCCGGGACGGTTTTGATGGGAGCCGTCTCGGCCTGCTTTTGATGCAGATTAGAAAGGAGTTGCAAAATGAAAAGTGATGAATATGTGGGTCGCAATCAACATCCTTCTAGTGCTTTGGTTGGCGCTTTGGTGCCTAAGGTATCTATGGTATCTACGCCTCGTGTGGCGACTCCCGCACAGGTGGATGCTCCACATGAACGATGAACCACTCGTTCTCCCAGCATTATTCAGCCTGGTGAACGAGGGGTTGGTTAGAGGTCCAATTTCTGTCTGGGTGAGCGACAATGAGTTCGTATTCCTGGTTCAGTTCAAGGAGGATCCACGGCCGGAGAACAACTCCTGGTTCCTGCTCAGTATCAGCAGGGATGCCATCGAGAAGCTTATCATCATTGGGGATGAACTCGCCTATGCACTCAGGAGGCTTGATTTTCCCGAGGATGTCGTGCAGTCGATGGATGAGGCAGACGGCAGTCACGCGATCATGATTCTGCAATACGCCGATGAGGATCGACCCAAGCGGCTGATGGCATTTTACATGAACTTGGAGCGCTTGCCCGTTCACTGGTACGAGCCTGCATTGTCGTACTTTCGGGATCGCTCTTATGCGTCCATTGTAGTATCGAGATAGCTGATGACTTTAATTGGGGAGGGGGCCGGGACGGTTTTGAAGGGAGCCGTCTCGGCCTTTTTGGGGTGTTCTTCCAATAGTCTACTCGAATTCGAAGATCTCTTGAATTCGAGGTGCTCCATACTCCGCTTCCGCTGTGTGAACTAGGACATTGGAAGAAGTTCTGTACTTCCCTCCCCCATGAGTATGACCGCAGAGGACAGTGAACTGGCAATCCGGATGCTTTAGGGCACACCCCAAGATCACCTCTCCCATGACTTTGCACGAGAACCATGGTAGCCAGGCGTCGCCGCTGATTTTCCCCTCATGCCATGTCGCTCCACGAAAGGGAGGGGCATGAGTGAGGATGATGACTTGACTTACCGTGGACGACGCCAGTTCGAGTTTAGGACGAATTCTCATAGTCGATTCATCGGCCAATTCACGGCAGGCATCGATGCGAGCGGGTTTCGTCAGAGAAGATAGCTCTCGAATCTGATAAAAATCGTTAAGCTCAACTTCAGATCCCTCTGGATCACCAAATCTTGCGTCGGCCCAGGAATCGTCCCCAACGACAATCAGATCATCTTGCAGAGTTTGTGGCCCTGAGGAGGTTAGCCAGTGGAGATTCTCTACGCCAGATACTAGTTCTTTGATCTCACTTCGGACGCGAGCGATTGAGCCATGATAGAAGTCGTGATTCCCGATGACAAAGAAGATGGGCGTGTTGAGTCGAGTGGCCAATTGGCGCAGGTGCTTCACGATATCTGGGGCATCGCTTATATCCCCGGAAATCAGCCATGCATCCACAGGAGAAGATGCCAACAAGTCCAGAAAGGCGCTCAATGGCTCTTCTCTCAGAAAATTCAGGTGGATGTCGGACAGCCAACCGAGTTTCATTCTGTGCGCTCCCGTAGATAGATGAGATAAAGAGATCGAGAGCTTAGCCAACGGGTTCGAGTTTGTCCCTCAATTGTACCCGCTTTCTGACATCCTCAGGTTTGGAGCCCGTTCCCAACTCGTTCCCGACCAGGTCGAAAACGCTGGGAATGAGTAGGACTGGCTGGGACTAGATGGGAAAGCCAAATCTTCGCAACTCTTTGCAAACAAACAGAACTCCGTGTGCCACAGTAGTTTCCAGTAGCCACTCAAAAACCCGCGAGCACTCTTCGAATCCCTGAGCCGCTACCTTGTAAGTGATTGTGAGAAAAGCGGCCACCTTCCGGGTGGCCGCTTTCGTTCCCATATCATTTCCGGTATTTACTGACTCGTCTCGGCGTAACCGCTCTCGTCCGTCTTGATCAACCAGAGGTCCCAATCTCCGGCTCCGTATGATTTCGTGGAGCCGAAGCAGGCGAAGCCTCCGTCGGCGCTCAACTGGATATCCTTACCGTTGTCATCTTGATCTCCTCCGAATGTGCGCGTCCAAAGGCTGTCCCCCTGGGCATCGGCGCGTATGAACCACATGTCGTCCATGCCGGCCCCAAAGGAGCCCGTATAGCCGAAGCCCGCAAAACCGCCATCCTCAGTTTCCCGGACGGATGTCCCATAATCCTGAGCAGTGCCTCCATAGACTTGGTTCCAGGATTCGTTTCCCTGAGCGTCGGTCTTGATCAGCAAGAGATCCGCGTTTCCCGCCCCCCACGATTTCGTGAAGCCTATTGTGACGATGCCGCCATCACTGGTTTGCGCCACTGAATTGCCACGTTCCTGGTCGATCCCGCCATATGTCTGGTTCCAAATCTCAACCCCCTCGGAATCGGTTCTGATGAGCCACAAGTCATCGTTCCCTGAACCGAAAGAGTTCGTGTACCCCGTGATTACAAGGTCGCCATTCCCGGTTTCCATGATGTCTTTGGCGATGTCATTTCCGCTGCCACCATAGGTATGATTCCAAAGTTCGTTTCCATCGGCATCTGTTTTGATTAGCCAGACGTCATATCCCCCGGCTCCGGAGGATGTGGTGTATCCCACAATTGCGAAGCCCCCGTCCTGCGTTTGCAGAACACTATTGGCAGCATCATGCTCCAGGCCGCCGAAAGTCCGTGTCCACAGTGTGTCTCCCTGAGCGTCCATGTGAAGAAGCCAGACATCGCTGTTACCATGGCCGAAGCTGGCGGTGTAGCCGAGTGCGATGATGGTACCGCGTTGAGCTGTCGTGACACTCACACCGTAGTCGTATTCCGAACCTCCATAGACCTGGCTCCAGACCTCGTCTCCTACGTCGTCCAGCTTGACAATCAACAAGTCACCCGATCCCTGGATCTCGGTGTCCCCAATGCAGAGGTATCCACCGTCGGATAGCTGGGCAAATTTATAGCCGACGTCCCAGCCTTCACCGCCACTAGTTGCCGCAAAGGTTTCTGGCGGAATGACGTCATCGGGCTCGCTGGACGTACTGCACCCGAACAGGAACAGGGCCAAGGCAGCCGACAGGGCAAGGACTCCGAGCCTCATCATCAATACCTCCGATTCATTGGACTGGATTCGTCACATTTTCATACTCGGAAGAATAGCAAGGGCGAGAAAACTCGTATACGCCGAAGCAATTCGAATTTGGATGGTGATTCGTTCCCAACTCGTTCCCGACCGAGTCGAAGACACTGGGATCAGCTAGGACTGAGTGGGACTAGTTAGGAAAGCCGATTTCTCGCAACTCCTTGCAAACAAACAGAACTCCGTGTGCCACAGTAGTTTCTGGCAACCTCTCAAATTCCCGTAGCTGATCTTCGAATCCCTGAGCCGCTACCGGAACACAAAGAAAGCCAGCGACTAATGACAGTCGCTGGCTTATTCGTTCCCAAATCGTTTTCGGTCGATACAGGACGGGTGTCGCCTAACTAAGGTCCAACTTGGGTAAAGCTGATCTCTAGAAAATTGCCCGTGTCGCAGCTGTAGTCATGATACTCGAAGTTTCCGCCAACCCAGATGGAGAAGCCGCTGTAATCGATCGATTCGATCGCCAGGCAAAGCTCTCCAGGGTCTGTAATCCACAACCTCGCTGATCCCGCGATATACTCGAGGGCAACGGGTCCATCGAGGTGGAACTCCGTCGTCATCGTCCAACTGAGGTTTCCATCCTGCCATTCGGACTGCGTATAGGTTAGATCAAAGTCATAAAGGGTATCGAAACTGTCGGACACATTGCCCGATACCGTCCCGCTAAGCGAAGATGTTCCACCCATTCCGTCATCGGTATCGTAGGCAATGGCCGAATTGAATTGGCCATGGGTAATCGTAGCCTCTGTCGTGAAAACGCTAAACGGACAGTTGTCGCAATTCTGGTAGCTTTCGTCAGGGAACTCATAGGTGATGGTATCGAGAACAAGTTGGAAGCTGAAACGGTTGAATGACATCGTTTCCTGAAGCTCCATCGTGAACTCGATGTTGCTACTCGAGATGAAGTCGCTCGAATGGTGGGCGTTCACGACCACCGCGATCAGCTCAGTGATCCCCTGGCCGACGAGGTCTTGCTGGATGTTGGGAAGGGTCCAGTCGTGACCGTGACCGAGGTAGTCAAGGCCGCTCGGGGTTCTGGAAAACAGGATCACCGAGAGCTCGTCGTCGCTGGCCAGGTTGCTTTCCACAAGAACATGGATTGATGTGTCGTTCGAATACTGGTCTTCGAGCTGGATGGCGACGACCGCAGCGGACAGGTCGGGCGACAGGTACGGCTCCCCATCGTTGAGCAGGAAATCGTTGTTCTCGGGACCGGGATTCCAGGTGTCGACCGGATCCTGGATCAGGATGTTAGGGTCGACATCGTAAATTCGACCCTGGAAATACTCGATGAAAAACTCGGGGAACCAGTTGCCCACCGGGCCATTGACGTTGTCGAGGAGCGCCTTGATGGCGAGATCGCCGGATCTGATTTGCGTATAGGTGTTCCTGAAACCCTGATAGCCGAATCGAGGATCATCCATCAGAAATTTTACCATAGGCGACAAGCCGTAGCCATGGCTCGAGGGCATGGGCCTGGGTCCACTCCAGTTTCCATTGGGATAGGGTAAACCCGAGACCACTCCCGAGAGGATTGCTTTTTCCTGTCCAGGCAGCCCCCATGGGTATGGGGCCTCCGGTTCCGTCGAGAAGAATTCTCCGGCCCACTGCTCGAAGGCTGCGTGAATTACGAAGTTCATGTGCTTCGTGAATTCCGTATAATACGCCCCCCCATAAATACGCTGGTGCAAATGAATGAGTGCGTTGCCTAGCTTTTCGGCAGTGTCGGATCGGAGTTCTGGGACGAAAAAGTCTTCAGAAATGTAAACATTGCCCGACAGGTCACGGTATCCCGAACCAATACGATCATTTTCCGCATTAGTCATGTTGACGTCGATTGGGAAGTGGATGTCGTCGCCTTCGCTCCAGATCAAGCCCAGGTCCTCCTGCATGACGGAATACTCGGCATCCACTAGCAGTGAGAAAGCGGCGACACTCTCAGTGTGGTCGGCGTCGTACTTGTACCGAAACGGACCGATAACCTCGGTTCGGTAGTTTTCGACTCCTTGCATAAAATGGAAGGCGGGATTCCAATCAAAGCCAGATCGATCGCCTGCCTCGCGAAGATAGCCGCCCCCTTTGAATTGCATGAACAGTCGGTCCCCGACGATTTCTGTGTCCATCAGTTTGTACTGCCGACCTGGTGTTGTATATCCCTCGTCGCTCACTTCCCAGCCTAGTGCGATGAAACTTTCGCCCTCGAGAGTTCCCTCGAAGGCCAGGGATAGGTCCAACTCACCGTTGAAAGAGATCGGCAAGCCATCAACCCGGTATAGCGGTGTCACGCTGTTTCCCGGGAAATCGGATTCGTTCTGGTCGATGTAAAGTTCCAGGGTGTGGCTGGCCTCGAAGGCTCCCGGGGGAATCGTCAACTGGAACCCATCTGCATCGAGAGCGCCACCTGCGGATCCAATGGCTTGTTCCGCGACTAGCTCGAAGCCCTCCTCAGGTGGAGGATTGTCTTCAGGGTCGGTGCCGGATGAGCAACTCAACAGGGGAGCCAACAGACAGGGCAGGCACAACGCGATCAACATCTTCATCCCAGGCCTCCTCAGAGAGTTTTATTGTGGCATAGGCCGTGTGCGGATGCCAGCTAGCGGTTCCTATTCATGGACCCCGTTCCCGACTCGTTCCCGACCGGGTGAAAAACGCTGGGATTTGTTTGGACTGAGTGGGACTAGATTGGAACGCAAAATCTCCGCAACTCCTTGAGAACAAACAGAACCCCGTGTGCCACAGTAGTTTCAGGCAGCAACTCTCAAACCCGCAAGCATTCTTCGAATCCCTGAGCCGCTACCGGATGTAACTATGGGCCAGCGGCATTCGAGTCGCTGGCTTTTTCGATTTCAGTCGTTTCCCAATACTCCCGAAGCCGAATTGATTCAGGACAGCCTAGTCTGTTATTATGTTTCTCCAGCTTCGAGTCAAATCACCTTTTCCCGGCCTCAAGGAATTGGAGAACATCATGCTGAATCGACTTCTAGTCATTGCCGTCATTCTCCTCATCGGAAGTTCGCTTGGAGCTGGAATCTCCGCAGACACAATGGGGGCGCGCGATGGAGGATTCGTCGCACTGTGGGCGGACGAACTGAGCGCTCTACCGGAGGGTTGGGGCTTTGCCGATGAGTTCACTGATCGTTTCGCCTTCGGAGCGAGTGCAGGCGTGGATCCTGGTTATTTGGGTGGCGGGCCACACACACATACCGTCGATTTCCCGCCGACTGAGGACTTTTCCCTTCCCGGGCTTGAGTTCGTCAGTCCAGGGCAAACCGAGCCGGTGAGCCGATATAATCATACCCATTCCATCGATGTGCCCGCATTTGCAAGCGAGGCGGCATCGCCGATGCCGGCTCATCTGCGTCTGGCTCACGTGGAATCTGCCTCAATGGAGATTTTCCCCTCGGGGATGATCGCGTTCTGGTCGGGTCCACTATCATCGTTGCCCGAGGATTGGGCGGTCTGTGACGGCGCGGAGGGCAGGCCCGATCTGCGGGATCGCTTCGTACGCGGCACCCTGGCAGAGGAGGTGCCGGGTGTAAGCATCGCGTCGACCCTGGCTCACACGCACTCACTCGACCCGCCGCAGATCAGTTCTTCCACGACCGTAGAGCCTGCCGAATACGCTTATGTGGGTGACTTTCTTGTCGCCTCATGGGTCCATGGGCACAATGTAGACATCCCAGCCTTCGAAAGTGGCGAAACGAACGCCATGCCGCCTTACCACGAACTCGTTTTCGTCACGCTCGAAGCCGAGTCGGCTCCGCCACCTGAAGGCTTGATCGTGATGTGGACCGGGGCCCTCGCTGATATCCCCGAGGGCTGGGTGCTTTGCGACGGCAGCGACGACACTCCGGGTCTGCAGGATCGCTTCGTTCGCGGCACGGAGACCGATGAGGAGCCGGGAACAACGGGGGGAACGTCCAGTCACGACCACGTCGTGGGTCCCATCACTGTCACCTCCACGCAAGGTTTCGACGAGGGGCAGGTCGAGGAGGCAAATGATTTGGGCATTGCGTCCTGGTTACACACGCACAATGTGACGTTTCCTGCATTGATCTCCCAGGCGACAATGGCCTTGCCGCCCTTCATCACCGTGGCCTTCATCATGTATGAAGGTGGCGAGGTCAGTGTGCCGGAGGACGAAGCCGTCGCCAGCGCTCCCCGGCTGGAGCTGAACTATCCCAATCCCTTTAACCCTTCTACCTCGATCGCCTTTACGCTGGATAGGGCCGGAGCGGCACGGTTGGAGATTTTCGACCTGCGGGGTCGCATTGTCACAGTGCTTGTGGACGAGGTTCTTCCCGCCGGTCGCCATGAGGTGATGTGGGATGGGACAGACAGCAGTGGGCGGGCCATGTCATCGGGCGTTTATCTTTCCCGCTTTGAAGCGGACGGACATGTTGCCCAGGGTCGCCTGAGTTTGGTGCAGTGAGTGTCCGCATCTAGGATTCATTTGAGCGCCTTGTAAGGGCGTTTGTGGGTGAAGTCAGAAGTCACCGTTTCATGGGTTATTATTCAGAACGCAGGATCAATTTCCGCGACGCGCTGGATGATCCTGCTGTAGCGATCGTTTCATTGCGGAGAGTGGGGGCTTGCTCGTTCCCAACTCGGTCCCAAAAATCTCTGACACGTATTCATGCCGAACCCTCGATGACTCTCAGATCCGGTTCGGCTTTCGCTTTTTGACTCAGTTCATCCTGTTTCTCGACAGCCAAACCTTGCCAGAGATCTGATCATGGATGCAATGCTGATGGCCGACTGGCAGAGGAGGCCGAAGTGCAGAGTGCCTGGACACCTGGCCGCATTTCTATTGATAGAATCTGAAGTTTGGATTGAAAGTCGATGAGCTATACTGTCAGGATCAAGAGGGTCTACCACTATAGACCATGGATTTGGATTTGAACCTGTCTCACTCCAGCTGATTTGAATCGGGGACCAAACAATGGCGGATACAATTTGGAGGCTCGAGCGCGGCGAAGGACCCGTGGTCGCCACGGCGATCCACGACGGTCACCAGGTGCGGCCCGAGGTGATGCGTTGCATGGCCCTGGACGAGCCTTCGCGGCTGCGGGAGGAAGACCCGTTCACAGGAATGTGGGCCGAGATCGCGCCGACCCGGGTCGTGGGCCTGCGTTCACGGTTTGAGGTCGATCTCAATCGGCCTCGCGAAAAAGCCGTCTACCGGACTACCGATGACTCCTGGGGCCTCGTCGTTTGGAAAGACGGGCTGCCCGACGACATTGGTCACCGATCACTCCTGGCCTACGACGCCTTCTACGCAGCCCTTGAGGAACTGTACACTTCGCTTGCCGATCGGTATGGACGGTTTCTTGTCTTGGACCTCCATTCCTACAACCATCTCCGGGACGGGGCGGCGGGGCCGCCTGCCGACGTGGAAAAGAATCCACAGATCAACATCGGAACCGGAACCATGGCCGACCGCGATCGCTGGGCCCAGCTTATAGATCGTTTCATGGGAGACCTGGCCGCCTACAATTTTCCGGGCGGTTCGCTGGATGTGCGCGAGAACGTCAAGTTTCGGGGGGG
>RRYU01022203.1_pt1 | contig 53820 bp, 44 predicted proteins | sample 2162651 | NCBI WGS metagenome assembly RRYU01 (sample SAMN10267283, study PRJNA491782) | microbial mat metagenome | isolation source: biomat in the production well | place: Japan: Minami-Kanto gas field, natural gas well KTG3 | collected 2017-06
CCCCCGGGTCTCTCCCATAGAAGAGCCAGCACCCGAGAAAGGCCAGGACACCGAAGGCGATGCCGATGCCCGGGTGGTGGCCGACACCGAGCCAAGCGGTGAGACCCGTGCCCAAGCCGATGATGCCGCCTCCTAAGGTCTTGAGCGGAAGTGGTGCCTTGGCGATAAGGCGGCGCTCGTAAGCCGCCTCCGAGACGAGTCCGCGCCACAGTAACCAGGCGCCCGCCAAAAATAGGCCGTAACCGATGGCATTGCCGATCATCGGGACGAGCAGTCCGCGCGCCATGGAGACCACCGCTGCGACCAGCACCGGAAGCGGAAGAAGAAACATGATGAGGCCCTGCACCAGGCTCGGTTGGTCGGATCGCAACCGCCGACCTTCACTGGTTGACAGGATCTTCCGTCGCACAATCAAGATCAGGGCGACGAAGGCGGTCAGGATCGCTCCGAGCAGCAACAAGCGGATCATGGGCATGGCTCCGGGCGGTTCATCGGGGTGTGCCGACTGTCCCCGGGGCGGCGCCGCCTGCAGCTGCAGGCGACGAGCAGGACACGCCCAGCGACTGCCAGGAGGCAACGCCGACGGCAGCGATGATCAGGATCAGGCCGAGGAGCTTACGTGGAAAGGCTGGCATGATGAGACACGTCATGGAGGTCGGGTTTCAGGCATTTAGCCTGGACATCTTCGCAGTGTCGCGCAAAGTCGCCAATCGCGCCAAGAACCTCTGGCTCAGGGGCGTCGGGCCTCTGTCGATCTCGGGCTTCATTGGGCCGGGCAGTCACAGATGATGACAAGGTTCAGAAACCTGGCGTCTTTGCGGGTTGGCGCGAAATCCTTCTCCGATGCGCGAGATCCTGAAGACGGAGCTTAGCGGATCTTCCGGGGGCACGTCGCCCCGGTGTGGGTCAAGATGTGAAGGAGGGCCGCGACCAGGGCGGCGAGCGTGATCAGGACGGCCACCAGCATCGGGCCGAAGGGCTGATCCAGGGCCAGCGCGGAGAGATATGCCAGGAGATAGCCGATAACGCCGACCAGTCCACAGATCACCAGGGTCCACACCCAGCCTGGTGCGATGCGAAAGGCGATCCAGGCTGGCACGAGCACCAGCGCGAAGGCGCCCATGAGGCCGACCGTCGTGGTGCCGATCGCCATCGCCAATGCGGCAAGGAGGTCGAAGGTCAGCTCCCGGCGACCTGTCGGCAGGCGATTCGGGTGCTCATGATTCGGGAAGAAGCGGGCGCGCATCAAGTGAGGCATCAGGCGGGGCAGGACTGCGATCGTCAGGCCGCATAGCAGGAGTGCCGTGACCAACTCCAAGGTTCCGGCAAAATAGAGCTGACCATCGATAAGCGCGTGTCCGAGCGTCGATCCGAGACTGGTGTTGGCGGCGACCAGAAAGAGCGCCGACCAACCCAAGAGGATCATGAATCCATAGGCGATGTTGCCACCTGCCCCGGTCAGCGCCTTGACCGCCCCCCCCGCCAGCGCACCGAGTGGTCCGCCCACGACGGCCGGAAGCCCGGCCGCGAGCCCGAGCAGGGCGCTCGCAGCGGCCAAGTGGGCGAGCCCGAGCGCAGCCAACCACTCGTCGCGGAGCATGAGCAGTGCGCCAATCAGGGGCAGGATCAGGGCGATGATCAATCCGGTGACCAGGGGCAGTCGAAACAAGGGATCGAGCAGGAGGTCGAGCATGCTCATCCGATCTCGACCAGGCGCGAGCAGGCGCCCTCGAGGAAGCGGCGCTCATGGCTGACGAGCAGGACCGCTCGATTCGGACGGTCGGCCTCGCGATCCAAGGTGCGAAGTGGCTCGCCGGGGTCCGGCATCCTGGCAACCGTCTCGGCCAGCATCCGGGTCAGCAGGGCCTCGCGATCTGGGTCGAGATTATTCGTCGGCTCATCCAGCAGGATCAGGTCCGCATCTCCCGCCAGCGCAGCCCAGACACACAGGAGCTGGAATTGCCCGCCGCTCAACCGATCGAGACGCTTGCTCAGGCTGACCTGAAGCGCCGGGGGCATCCCCTGCAGGGTGGCGCCCGCATAACCGAGCAGCTCGCGTCCTGTGACCGGCATGGTCGGCAGACGGACGGGCTGCTGCTCCTGATAAGCAAGGGTCAGGCCGGGAGCCCGTACGATGCTGCCGGCGAGGACATCGGCCCGGTCCGTGATGGCATTGAGGAGCGTGGATTTGCCGCAGCCATTGGCACCCCAGAGACCGACCACTTCGCCGGGCCTGATCTCGAGCGAGACCGGTCCGATCACCGGTCGGCCATAGCCGGCGATCAGACCCGCCACCCGCAGCAGGGGTGATGTCACTTGGCCTTCGACAAGACCTGAACCCACCGGTCGATGTGGTCGAGATAACCCAGCCCATCCGCGCCCATGGCGGGTTCCAGGGTCAGACTGCGTGCATCCCATCCAAGGTCCTTGGCCAGCCTGTCGGGTGCCTGTGACGAATAGTAGGGGGCATAGATGATTACCCCGGATCGACCACGGAGGCGATCGGAGAGTGTCTTGACATGTCGGGCCGTCGGCGGAATGCCCGGGATCTCTTCGATGGTCCCCAGCAGGGGCAGCCCGAACCGATTCAGCAGATAAAGCGCATCCCGATGATAGAGGACGGCGCCCGGTGCGTCGACGAGCCGCTCTTGCCAGCCGTCCATTCGCTGCTCGACCGCCGCGGCGAAGCCTTTGGCGTTGGCCCGATAGGTCTGGGCACCGTCGGGGTCGAGGACGGCCATCCGCTCGGCGAGCGCGGCTGCGACGATGGCCATGCGAACCGGGTCCATATTGACGTGCGGGTTACCGACCGGGTGGACATCGCCGAGTGCGCGATCCGCCGGTGTCCCGGCCTCCAGGATGTCGACCTGGGCGGCGGCCTCGAAATAACCCGGCTGGCCCGGCAGGATCCGCGGATTGGCTGCACTGCCGACGGCCATCGGCAACCAGCCGATCTCCAGCTCGGCGCCCACCGCGACGACGAGATCGGCGGCACGGAGCGCCCGGATCATGGTCGGCTTGGCCTGCAGCATGTGCAGGTCGCGATCCGGCGAGGCGAGCACGGTCACACGCGCGCGCTCGGCGCCGACGGTCCGGGCCAAGGCCCCCATGCTGGGGCTGGTAGCGACGACATCGAGGCTGGCCGCATGGGTGGCGCCGAGGCTCAGGATGACGCCGAGGAATGAGATCAGAAGACGTCCAATCATTGGTGACTCCAGATGAAGCTCGGTCCGGGTGGATTCCGTTCCTTGATCGAAATCCACCTCCGGACGGGCTCGAGCACGATGTGGTGAGCGTGGATTTAGAAGGCGTGTGCCCCGTGGGAACCCAGGCTCACCAGGAACTGCAGATAGAAGGCGTCGAAGCGCTCTCGCTCGTTCGCGGTCTCCAGGATGTTGTTGTGCGCGTACTGGGCCCGCAGGCGCGAGAACTCGGTGAGGTTCCAGGTCACGTCGATCGTCCAACGGTCGGAGGATCCGAAGTCCGCGCTCCGGCCACCGCTGACCTCGTTGGTGAGGCCGAGGACATCATAACGCGCGCCGGCCGTCCATCTCGGGGCGAAGCCATAGACCGCCTGGGCATAGAGTCCGTCGGTGGTGAGCTTACGGCTCGATCCAATGGCCTCCGGGTGGGCGCTGGACTTGATCGTCAGATCCTTGATCGAGCGAAGATACTCGGTCTGAAACCGAAAGTCCTTGTGTCCGTAAGCGCCGCCGCCGTCGTATTTGTAGACCAGGTCGACACCCCATAGATCGGCATCGCCGGCCATGCCGTTGCGATGCACCTCCACCTCGTGATCCTCATCGTCGTCGTGACCATGCCCGTGGGTATGTTCATGCACCTCCTGATGTTGGGTGCTGTGCGCATAGGACACGCCGACTTGAAGGGCGTGATTGGTTCCCAACTCGGGCGCGATCTTGGCGAAGGCGGTCCAGAGTCGCGGGCCGTCATCGGTGCGTCCCAGGTCGAGCGTCTCCTGGTCGCCTTCTCCCAGCGTCGCGCCGAAGATCTCCTGATTGCCCTGAAGCGCCTCGAAACCGAGCAGTGTGTAGACGGGGAGCTGCGGGAGCCAGGTGACCTGGACCCCGGTGTCCTGAAGCCCATGGTCGCCGAGCAGATTCAGGTAAGGCAGATTCTGGTCGACGAAATCCCACTGGTGGGGATGCTGCCTGTTGATGTAGCCGAAGTCACTGAGGAACTTACCGCCCTTGACCCTCAAGCCGGCGGGAAGACCGCGGGTTTGGAAGTAGCCTTCTTCGAGCTCCACATTGCCGTCGCCATCGACTGCCAGATAGAGGGCCGCGTCGAAATAGGGGTCGACCGTACCGGAGAAGGCGATCTCGGCCTCGCGAAAGTTGAAGCCGTTGTCCGGCGCGCCGTGGCTGTGACCGCCGTGGTCGTGATCGTCCGCCTGTCCATGGCTGTGGGCGGCACCGCCCGAGGGCTGAAACGCCCGTCCGACCAGGGAGCCACCTTCGCCTTCGATGGTGTCGTGATAATAATTGCTGTCGAGGATCACCGAGATCTGCGGGTTGAACGCGGTGCCCGAGTCCAATGCGCCGACGCCCCGCTTGCTCGGCTCGGCTGCCGAAGCGGGAATCATCTGCGGGGCGGTCATCGGCCGGGATTCCGCGGCGGCAACCTGCGCGGCCTGCTCGGCACGCACCGCAGCGGCCTCCGAGCGATTCGCGGCTTGGGTCGATGCACGTTCGGCCTTGGCCAGGCGTGATTCGAGGTCTTGGATCCGGCGTTCGTACTGGGACCTCATCTGATCGACAAGCGCTCTCAGCTCGGCGATCTCGGCATCCGAGGCCGGAAAGGCGGCCAACGGCGTGAGCAAGACTGCAGCAACGGCGACCTGCACGAGGGATCTGGGCATGGGCTGACTCCGGAACGGCGGACGATGTGCGAGACCTGGGCGTGCGGGCCTTCGCGACGCGCATCCGAGGGCGAATGCTGAAATAATGTTATAACGTTGCATTAAAGACGACAACCTACCGCATCACGATGGTGGTAAGTCTCGAACGATGCTCGTCGATACCCTGTCATCAGGGATCGCGTCACCGATAGACTTGCCGAAAGCCCCCCGGATACGCGATGCTCCACGGATGCTGAGCGAGACCCGCGCGATCTGATCGGCGATTGTGGCGTTCGGAGCTCGCCGAGATACCCTGATACTGCGGCTGTTTTTTGGGATGTCTTTCGTGTCTGACCAGTTGGTGCAACTTCGGGACTGTTTTGCGGTGATTCGAATTGCGCCGACTGGACTGGAGGCCAACATCATTCTCGGGCGAGCGCGACTTTGGCAGTTGTCGAGTTGATGCTACGTCATTACATTTGCCACCTACGTCAAGGTGAGGGGGTGCCCAATGGCTGAAGATCTCAGATCCGACTATTCTCCGAGTCCCGATGAGGAGTACATGAACGAGCGGCAACTGGCCTACTTTCGGGCCAAGCTGCTGGCGTGGCGGGAGGACCTTTTGGAAGAGGCTCAGGGGACGCTCGATGGGTTACGCGATAGCGCCCACCATGAGGTCGGCGACGATGTGGACCGCGCCACCCGAGAGGCTGACCAGGCGCTCGAGCTGCGCACCCGTGACCGTTGCCGCAAGCTGGTCCACAAGATCGACCAGGCGCTGGCTCGCATCGACGACGGAAGCTATGGCTATTGTGAAGAGACTGGCGAGCCGATTGGGCTCGCTCGACTGGAGGCTCGCCCTGTTGCGACACTCTCGGTCGAGGCCCAGGAACGGCGTGAGATCAAAGAACGCCAGCAGTTGAGCGGGGCCTTTTGAGCCGATCCTCAACGCGGGCCGATATTGATCCCGATCGAGAGGCGTGGCTCCTGGCTCCGGTTCGTCTCCACCGCGTGCGGAAGGTCGGGTGGGAAGAACAGGAAGGTTCCGGCCTCCGGCCGGATGCGGACGGTCGCAGGGCCGTCGTAGAGGAGGAGGTCGCCTGAGTCCCGAGCAGCGGTCACATAGTAGACGACCGACAGGAGTTCATCGTCCTCTTCATGCGTGTGCAAGGATGTTGACTGGCCTGGCGCCATCGCGTTGAACCAGAAACCGAACCTCAGTGCCTCGGACGGGCGCTCGAGAATCAGGCTCGCGCAGGCGATGGCCTGATCCATCACGGGGATCAGGGCTGGCATGTGCGACAGATCCAGATAGACGTTCTCGAAACGATCTTCGACGAAGTGGCTGCGGCGGTTGAAGTCCTGTTCGTCGAGCATGCGAAAAGCGGCATCGATCGCGCGATTGACGGGTTCGGCGTCCAGTAGACCGCATCGATAGACTGAAGCGATATGCCAGCCGACCTTGGTCGGCGGTCGTTCGATTCGGCCCTGGCCTGGAATCGGGCTTGGCGGAACCTGTTGGTCTTCGATCGCTTCACCCATGTCGTGACATGCTCCCCGGCAATCGCCTAAGGGTGGCTGCGCTCACTGCTGCCCAATGAAGCTGCGTCGGCCCAGGGCAGAATCGGGACCGCGGTGATGCTGTTCTTAGGTGAGCCCTCGATCACGCGATCGCTGTAGCTCAGATACACTAGAGTGTTGCGGGGTGCGTCGTAGAAGCGTACCACCTGGAGGCTCTTGAAGAGCAACGAGGTTCGTTTCTTGAACACCTCATCGCCATCGCGTTTCCCGTCCCGGATGTCGTCTGGGAGCGCGATGCGTCCGGTTTGGACGCAATGGATGGCCGCATCGGAGGTGTCTTCCGCGACGCCGACTGCACCCGAGACACCGCCGGTCTTGGCACGGCTGAGATAACAGACGACGCCCGGGATCTGCTCATCCTCAAAGACCTCGATGACGATCCTGTCGTTTGGGCCCATCCACTTGAATTTGGTGGCGACGCTGCCGATGACTTCGGCGCCGACCCTGCTTGCGAGACAGGATAGGATCAGGACGAGTGCGATGCTGCGCATGCTGTGTCTCGGTTGGATGAACCCGCGATGCTCAAGCCGCGAACCGTCGGTCCGACTCGCTGCGGCTGCGTGTCAGGGCATCCTCGATCGAGACACCCAGAAACCAGTTGCCCGTGATGCCAAGCCGTGTCCCGGCAAGCGCCGCGTCGAGACGGCGCACCCGCTCGGCATGACCAGCCTTGAGAGCCGGCAGGCGATTGTGCACGCGGGCCTGGGCGACGACATGCCGCGGCGTCGTGCCAAGCGCGAGGCAGGCACGTTCGACCTGCGCGTCCTTGCTCAACTTGCCGGGACGAAAGTGAAACGCGAAACCGCGATATCTGGGATCCTGCATGAAGTCCCGGGAGACGGCTGAATAGAAGGCATCGTCGACGGCGATCAGGCCAGCGATCGGCTTGACCCCGAGCTCTCCGACACGGAAGACGAGCACCAGGGTCTCGATCTCGGCGACTGCGATCTCGGCGATCATCGCGCGTGCAGCCTCGAATCCGGTCGGTATCAGGGCCGTGGCGGCATCGGGCGGAACCGCCAGGGTGACATGGCTGCAACCCAATATCTCGGTGCCGGCCTTGACGCGAAAGCCCACACCGTCCGGCTCGATCGCGTCGACCTGCTGCCCCGTTCGAACCTCGATGCCCTTTTGTGCGGCGATGGCCGTCGGGATCGCGGAGAGTCCTTCGGCAAAGGTGAACGCCTTGATCACGTCCTTACGGCGGGGTTTTTTTCGGAATAGGGCTTCGGCGGGGTAGTCGTCGGCAGGTTGGCAAATCACGGCTTGGAAGGCGTGCCGCAAGAGGTCCTGATAGTTTCGGCGGCCCAGCAGCTCTCCATAGTAGTCAGCGACGCTGCGGCCCTCCTTAGGAATCGAGAAGATCTTCGGAATCGACCGCATCGCCTCCCAAAGGTGCAGTGCGGAGACGATCGAGCCACGCTGCCCACCCTTCCACAGGAGGTAACCCACCTTGCTCTTGGGCTTCACCTGGTGGGTCAAGCCGAGATCGTCCAGGATCGACAGCAGGTTGCCGTAGCTGTTGAAGCAGGTGTGGCCGCCGGCCTCGGTCCAGAATCCACTCAGCTCTGGAAACCTGTGGCTATTGATGCAGCCCCCGACGCGCTCGGATGACTCGAGCACGAGGGTTCGCAAGCCGCGCCGGCTCGAGAAATGGGCCGCGCCCAGCCCGCTGATGCCGGCGCCGATGACGATGTGGTCGAAGTTTGTGCTCATTGGGGTCGGATCAATCGGCAGGGTCAATGCGATCGTGAGTTGGCTCTGTCTCAGCCAGCCTGAGGTGATCGATATCGGGTAGCGGGGCCGGTGTTGGTGGCGGCTCGCAGTCAGCCAGGCTCCAGCTCTCTCCGGACACGAGGCTAAGGCTGCCCGTATCGAACCTCGATATGTTAACCGTGCGGGGCTCTTCGAGGAAGCTGGCGTCGGTGGCCAGTGTCAGTCCCGCTGCGCTGTCGAGCGGGCGCTCGGCCGGCCGGGCCGGCGCGACCTCGGGGTCACCTGCGTCACTCGGCGTCTCGATTCGGCTGATCCGGAGGATGGCGCCGGCTTGGGCGAAGACCTGCTCGAACCGTGCGACAGTCGCGGCGTCCGCGCTGCGTTTGACGATCACCGGCTGTCCGGTGAAGAGCCGCTCGACGCCCTGCTCGCTGAGCTTGAATGCAGCGGTGAGACGTTCGCGGACGATGGTCGGGTCCGCCCCCGGGACAAGATCGCCCGCATAACTGAGATCGAAGCGTTCCTCGGCCATGGTTATCCACCCTGTTAGCCCGGGCCATCGCCCGGGCGACTGTGGGATCAGAGTGGCTTGGACAGGCTGAATGCGCCTCTGACATCGCCCAGGCTGTAGCCACGCGCCATGTCGTCAGGATAGCGTTCATCGATGGCTGCTGCGACCTCCGGCGTGATGGCGCTGCCGTGACAGGCGAGACACACCTCGGCGGTTGGGATCGCCTTCATGAATCGGAAGGTCTTGCCGTCGTCGGTCTCCACAACGGCGGCATAGGCCATGGGCTGTACGTCTTCGCCGGCGGCGCGGCGAGCGTCGAAGTCGGCCAGGACCTGTGCCTCCCATGCGTCCGGCGCGTTCCGGGCGGTGTTGCGGGTCTTTAGGCTCGTGCGACCGACCTGCCAGCCGGAGCGCTCGGCGAGGTCGGCAGCGATGGCTGGCGCACGATCCTGACAAACCGAGATGGCGTTCGTCGGGCCGCCGTCCGTCATGGCCGCCTGCAACTCTCCCTGCAGGGTCGTCGCGAATTCCTGAACGATGGTCTTGGCCTCGGCGACATTCGGGTCAAGCGTGGTGTCGGCACTGAGTGTCGCCGTGGCGAGGATGGCGGTCGCGGCAGTGAATCGAGCAATATGCTTCATGGTTCTGGACTCCGGGTCTGGGAATGAGATCGAGGTGTGGGTTGAGCCTGATCCTGATCTGGTGCAGCCTGGCTGGTGTGCCCTTCAGCTGTGACGCTCGCTGCTTTTGACGGATCACTCGCTTAGAGTTCAATCATCCGGCTCAGCCCGCGGCCCGCAGGGGTGCCACCTTCGAGACCATTTCCACCTCATCGGCGTCGGACTCGATCTCAGGCGTCTTGCCTTTGAAGATGCGCTCGACGTTCCGGGCGTTGCGAACCAGGTAGATGGTCAGCTCTTCCAGATCGCTCTCCGGTAAATCCGGCAGGATCTTGTCGTGGCGCAAGAGCTCTGCCAGGCGCTCCGCGCTCTCCAGGGCTTTGTCGTAGGCATCGGCGGCCTTCTTGTCGGTCGTGCGCAATCGTTCGGCTCCCTTATGGTCTCTGACGACGTATTCGATCTCGATCACGGTGCTGGGCTCCAGGGTCGGTGGGCGTGACCCCCTGCGCGAGGGCTTGAGCGGACATTATAGTGTCGAACCGATCTCGGCTTTATCCGATCGTGCCCTGATTCAAACCGGGCTCAAACCGGGCTCAGCGCGGGCTCAGATGCCCCCGCAAAGCGCATGCGGTCGGCAGAATACCCGCTGCAGCGATCGTCTCCGGTGTGCCTTCGGCGATGACCCTGCCACCTGCGTCGCCGGCCTCCGGGCCGAGGTCGATGATCCAGTCGGCCTCGGTCATCAGATCGAGGTTGTGCTCGATGACGAGGACCGAATGGCCTGCGTCGACCAGTCGGTGCAGGACGCTGATCAGCCGCTCGACGTCGGCCATGTGGAGACCCACGGTCGGCTCGTCGAGAACATACAGGGTCGGTCGGGTCGTCCGCTGGTCCATGCTCGACTTGGGACCCGAAACCGCGGTGGGCCGGGCCTTGGCGAGCTCGGCGACCAGCTTGATGCGCTGGGCCTCGCCGCCTGAGAGTGTCGGGCTCTGCTGGCCGAGTTGCAGGTAGCCGAGGCCGACGTCCTGGAGCAGTGCAAGCGCATGATGTATCGTGCGGTGGGCGTGAAAGACCTCCATCGCCTCCTCGACACTGAGGGCGAGGACCTGGCCGATATCGAGCCCCTGATAACGCACCTCGCGGGTCTCGCGGTCGAAACGGCTGCCGCCGCAGACCTCGCAGGTCATGCGCACATCCGGCAGGAAGCTCATCTCCAGTTTTTGCACCCCTTGGCCCTCGCAGCCGCTGCAACGCCCTCCGGCGGTGTTGAACGAGAATCGCGCCGGCCCCCAGCCGAGGATGCGCGCCTCGGAGGTGGCCGCGAAGAGGCGGCGGATCGCATCCCAGAAGCCGACATAGGTGGCGGGACAAGAGCGCGGCGTCTTGCCGATCGGCGTCTGGTCGACCTCGAGGACTCGGGATAGACCCTCCCAACCGCTTAGGCCGGTGCAACCGACGAGAGCAGCCCTCCTGGCCCGTGCGCCCGATGTGGTCTCCTGCGCGAGCAGGTTTCGCAGGCTCATGACCAGGACCTCGCGGACCAGGGTCGACTTGCCGGACCCTGAAACGCCGGTGGTGCACACCAGCCGGGCGAGCGGGACCCGGACCTCGATGTCCCTGAGATTATGACGCCGTGCGCCCGAGATCACGAGCCAGTCGCCGGTCTCGCCCGAAGCACGGACCGGCCGCGAGCGCTCACGGTGGCGGGCCAGGCAACGGCCCGTGACCGAGGCCGGATCCCGCATCAGCTCCAGGGCGGTACCGCGCGCGATGATCTCGCCGCCGTGCCTGCCTGCGCCCGGACCCAGGTCGATGACCTCGTCGGCGCGGCGGATGGTCTCCTCGTCGTGCTCGACCACCAGGATGGTGTTGCCCTTGGTCTGCAGGCGTGCGAGCCCGTCCAGCAGGAGCCCATTGTCGCGCGGATGAAGGCCGATGGTCGGCTCGTCGAGAATGTAGCAGACGCCCCGCAGGTTGGATCCGAGCTGCGCGGCGAGGCGGATCCGCTGCGCCTCGCCGCCGGAGAGCGTGGGCGCCGCCCGATCCAACGTCAGATAGCCGAGACCGATCTCCGCAAGGAAGGCGAGTCGCTCGCTCACCTCCGCGAGCAGGTCACGGGCGATCGCGCTCTCGCGCTCGTCGAGTCGCAGTTGGGCGACGAATGCCCCGGCCTGGTCCACGGTCAGGGCCGAGAGGTCCGCGATTGAACGATCGCGGAAACGCACGGCGAGCGCCCGAGGGTTGAGGCGTGCACCCTGGCAGCTCGGACAGGTCTTTGACTCGACGGCATCGGCAGCCTGCCATTGGTCCTCGTCACCCGACTGCTCCACATCGAAACCGCGGAGCTCCAGACCCGTGCCGAAACAGTCCCCACACCAGCCCTGCGTGGAGTTGAAGCTGAAGAGCCGTGGGTCCGGCTCGGGCAGGGCGATCCCGCAGCTCGGGCAGGCGCGCTGGGTCGAGTAGGGTGTCTCGACGCCCCAGGCGCCGTTTCGAATCTCGACGACACGAACCGAGCCCTTGCCCAGGTCCAGGGCCTGATCCAGCAGGCTGCGCAGCGCATCCTCCTGGCCCGGGCCGATGCTGATGTCGCCGACGGGCAGCTCGATGTCGTGCTCGCGATAGCGGTCGAGCCGGGGCCAGTCTCGGGTCTCGACCGGCTCGCCGTCGACACGCAGGATGAACCAACCCTGTCGGATGGCCCAATCGGCGAGCTCTTTGTAGATGCCCTTGCGGGCGATGACCAAAGGAGCCATGAGCGCGATGTCTTTGCCCCCATGCTCTTGCCGGATCCGCTCCAGGATGGCGTCCCGGCTCATGGGCTCGATGGGTACTGCGCAGGTCGGGCAGGATTGAATCCCGAGCCGGACATAGAGCAGGCGCAGATAATGATGGATCTCGGTCAGTGTGCCCACCGTGCTCTTGGCGCCACCGCGACTGGTCCTCTGCTCGATTGCGACCGTTGGTGGGATGCCGAGGACGGCATCGACATCGGGTCGCGCTGCGGGTTGGACGAACTGCCGAGCATAGGCGTTGAGCGACTCCAGGAAACGACGTTGTCCCTCCGCGAAGAGGATGTCGAAGGCGAGAGTGCTCTTGCCGCTCCCCGAGACGCCGGTGATGACGGTGAAGCAGTCGCGCGCGATCGTGAGGGACAGATCCTTCAGGTTGTGCTCGCGGGCGTGCAGGACCGAGATGACGCCGTCGCTGGCGAGCGGGGTTTCAACCGGACCCGTCCGGAACCGGGACGGCAGGGTCTCGGTGACGCGGAGTGCGGATGACCCGTCATCTGGACTCTGCTGATGGATGACATCTGGTGTTCGGGGGGCGAGACACACGGCCCCCGTCGGGTCTTTGGATTCGAGCGCTGGTGCGAGTCGCGACAATGGGTCCCGATGCGCAGCCAGGGCTCGGCCTGTGTGGCTGATGGGCTGTGCGGCGACCTGCTCGGGTGTGCCGCAGCAGACCAACTCGCCCCCCGCCTCACCGCCCTCGGGTCCCATGTCGATCAGCCAGTCCGCGGCGCCGATCAGGTCGAGGTTGTGCTCGATGATCAGGAGCGAGTGGCCCTTTTCGAGGAGGCGCCGAAAGGCGGTCAGCAAAACCGCGACATCTGCGAAGTGGAGCCCGGTCGTGGGCTCATCGAGCAGGAACAAGATGCCGCCGTCGCGAGCCTTGCCCCGAGCCGATTTCGCCAGGTGACCGGCGAGCTTCAGACGTTGGGCCTCCCCGCCCGAGAGTGTCGGCACGGGTTGGCCAAGCCGGAGATAGCCGAGTCCGACCGCCAGCAGGGGTTCCAGCGCTCGTCTCAGATCCAGGTCCTCCGGGAAGAATGCGAGGGCCTCGGTGGCCGTCATCTCCAGAACATCGGCGATCGAGCGTCCGGGCGCACCGGGAGAACCGCCGATCTCGACCTCCAGCACGGGTGCCCGGTAGCGTCGTCCGTTGCAGTCCTGACAGCGCAGATAGACATCCGCGAGGAATTGCATCTCCAGGTGCTCGTAGCCGTTCCCTCCGCAGGTCGGGCAGCGTCCCATGCCGCTGTTGAAGCTGAAGGTGCCTGCGGTGTAGCCGCGCTCCCTGGCGAGCGGCAGGGCGGCGAAGCGTTTGCGCAGCACGTCGAGTGCACCGACATAGCTCGCCGGGTTCGAGCGCGAGGTTCGCCCGATGCTGGACTGATCAAGCAGGACGACGTCCGCGATCCGGGCGTCCCCATCGATCTCGTCGTGTGCGCCCGGCTGCTCGTCGGGATGGCCCTTGAGCTGGCAGAGTCTGTTGTAGATGACCTCCTGAACCAGGGTCGACTTGCCGGACCCGGAGACCCCGGTGACGACCACCAGACGGTGCAGCGGTATCTCGACATCGATTCCCTTGAGGTTATGGGCACGCGCTCCGCGGATGCTCAGTCGCGCTCCATCGGGGGTGGGTGGGTCGGGCGGGTGTCCGGTGGCGACCTGGCGCCGACCCGCCAGATAGTCGCCGGTGAGCGATCCACGGGTCCGGATCAGGTCCGCCGGCGGCCCCTCGAAGAGGATGCGACCACCCTGCTCGCCCGGTCCGGGGCCGATATCGATGATCCGGTCCGCGGCTCGCATGACCTGGGGATCATGCTCGACGATCAGGAGCGAGTTGCCCTGGTCGCGCAGCCGCTGCAGGATGCCGACCACCCGGTCCATGTCGCGCGGATGCAGGCCGATGCTCGGCTCGTCCAACACGAAGAGGGCGTTGACCAGGGTGCTGCCGAGTGCGGTGGTCAGGTTGATGCGTTGAACCTCGCCGCCCGAGAGGGTGCGCGATTGGCGGTCCAGGGTCAGGTAGCCGAGTCCGACCTCGCACAGATAGCGCAAGCGCGATCGGATGCCGTCGATCAGTAGATCGAGTGCGGGGTCCACCGGCAGTGCATCGCAGAAATCACGACAGGCGCTCAAGGACAGGCGCATCAGGTCGTGGATACAGAGGCCCGGGAGGTCTCGCCAAGTCGTCTCGTCGATGCCGACGCGCTCGTGCCGGAAGCGTCGCTCGGGTGCCAGTGTCCGAGCGACGAGCGCCTTGTCCCCGACTCGCCAGTCCAGCGACTCGTCGGTGAGTCTGGCCCCTTGGCAGGTGGTGCAGACATCGTAGGCACGGTAGCGCGAGAGCAGGACGCGCACATGCATCTTGTAGCTGCGCCCTTCAAGCCAGGAGAAGAAGCGGCGCAGGCCATACCAGACGCCGGCCTCCCATTCGCCCTCGCCCTCGATGACCCATGCGCGGTCGGCGTCCGTGAGGTCCTGCCAGGGGATATCGGTTGGGATGCCACGATGATGAGCGAAGCCCATCAGGTCTTCCTGGATCTCCGAGTAGCTATCGGACTGGATTGGCTTGATTGCGCCCTCGATGAGCGACTTCGAGGGATCCGGGATGACCAGCGACCAGTCGATCCCGATGGTGCGCCCGAAACCGCGACAGGTGGGACAGGCACCGAGGGGCGAGTTGAACGAGAATCGGCTGGGCGTCGGATCCGAATAACCGATATCGCAGTCTGCGCAGTGCAGATCGGCCGAGAATCGCCAGGGTGGCCCCGGCTGTCCATTGGCATCCCGTGGATAGACCCGGATGCGTCCATGACCTCGAGCGAGCGCGGTCTCGAATGCCTCGATGGCGCGTCCGCGGTGCTCGACCGTCAGGCGCAAGCGGTCCTGGATGACCTCGACGATCGTCGCGTCCTCCCACAGGACGCGCACGTAGCCCTGCTGCGAAAGCAGGGTCTTGATCGCCTCGACATCGAGCGAGGGAGGCACCGGTACGCCGAAGCTGATCGAAACCCTGCTTCCCTTGGCCTCCGGCAGCGCCATGAGATGCTCCCAGATACCCTCCGGGGTATCACGCTGGACCTCGCGGCCACAGCCTCGACAGAAGAGTCGGGCGGTGCGTGCGAACAGGAGCTTCAGGTGATCGTTCAGCTCCGTCATGGTGCCGACCGTCGATCTTGACGTGCGGACCGGGTTCGTCTGGTCGATGGCGATCGCTGGCGGGATGCCCTCGATCCGGTCGGCGGCCGGGCGGTCCATCCGATCGAGGAACTGGCGCGCGTAGGGCGAGAAGGTCTCGACATAGCGCCGCTGGCCCTCCGCATAGAGGGTCTCGAAGGCGAGCGATGACTTCCCGGATCCCGAGACCCCGGTGACCACAATCATCTCGCCGAGCGGCAGATCCAGGTCGATGTTTTTGAGGTTGTTCTGGCGCACCCCGCGCAGGCGGATCCGGTCCAGTCGGTGGGTTGGGTTGGACATGCTCTAAACCGCGACCCGCACTATCTTCATCTCTGTGCACGCAGGTGACTACTCATGATGCCCGTGGGCGTCCCAAGCACTCGATTCTAGACCCAGTCGTGACCGAGTGTCGTCGGATCCGGGTGGGCGTCGGCTCACAGGGTGGGTTCCGACCCACCGGCGGCGGATCCGATCGACAGCACCGACAAAGACGTCAAATCCCCAAAATCCCAATTGTCATCGGTGTCGCATGAAGTGCCTGCGAGATCTTGTGGTGGAGCGAGCTGCCCTCACCTCCGAAAGTGTGCGGCGAACCCGATCCTTACCAGACCGGTGAATCCCGATCCCCCAAACCATCTCGAGGATACAGACCGATGTCGATGAAATACTCCACCCTTGCAACCGCAATCTTACTTGGAGCGATGTTCTTCGCCGGGTCCCTGATGACCGCTCAGGCCGGGGAAGGATGCACGAAGGACAAGGCCAAGGAGAGCTCCGAGTCAGCCGCATACCCCACGGTCACGCTGCAGCTCTAACCCGAAGCCGAATCGCGCCCCGAGAGTCTGCGTGACTTCGAGGTGGGCCCAGGCTCACCTCGAATATCCCAGACACTCACCCGGCTCGACTTCGCGGCACGGCTCGGAGAGAAACCCTGCAGCTCGGCGACACGGCAGCCAAGCCTCAAAACCGGCTGCGGATGTATTTCAAGGCGCGGCTGATCGACAACTCGATGTTGGACGGACCATTACGAATGATGAAGAGCTCGCGTTTCTTATCGTCGTGAAGAAACGCAGGGGTGTCGGCGCGTTCGCACTCCACGGCACCGATTCGAACGGTGGCCAGATCGTAAAGCTCGAAGCGCACGAACCGAGCATACTCGGCTCCAATGTGCTGATTGAGCAGGTTCTTGAAGTGTAATCGGCACTTATCCTCATTCTCGAATTTGTCGGCGTCCAGTCCAACCGGTGTCCCGTCGTCCTCGACACCGAGCAGCAGGATCCCGCCCTCGGTATTCAAAAAGGCCGCTACCGCCTTGAGCCATGCCAGCTCGATCTCCCGACCGACCGTTTTGCTGTGTAGATTCATCCGCATCGTCGACTTGAATTCGAGATGCGTGCCCTCGCCGGATTCGATCAATTCGTGTAGATCGTCCTGTGCGTGGCGTCGGTCGATGCTGAGCTTGGGCATGTCGCGCAGTTGGCGGTTGTACTTTCGGACCACGAGCGTCGTCATGCCGAGGCTTGCCAACAGGATCCCGAGCGCGGTAGACGCCACGATGTGCCATCGGCTCTGAAGGATCTTGAGGGTCTCGGAGACCGGCAAGACGACGCCCGCCCACCCCCCGGAGTGATCGTCCGTCAGGGGTCGAAACCCGCCCCACCATTGAGCTCCAAGGCTGTGGAAACGGACCAGACCTTCCGCCGGTCGGCCCGCCAGGTCCCACGCCGTCACAGCGTCGAATGCGACAGGTGCGCCAGGCGTGAGATGCGCCGAGAAGAACCCGCTCGCCCGGTTCGGATCCGGTAAAGGAGTGGTGTGCTCGGGCACATAGATGTCGCCCGCACCACTGAAGAGGAAGCCGCGACCCTCGGCGGCGACGGCCTGTCTCTCGATACTCTCGACGATCGTCTCGATCGTCACGTCCAGGGCCGTCACCCGAAGTCGACCGGATTGCATCCATCCCATGGACAAGGTCAGTCCGGGGACCTGGAGTGACTCGAAGACATAGGGCCGGGTCCAGACCAGGCGTCCGGGATCCTCTGCGGCCGCACTGAACCAGGGCTGGGTGCGGGGGTCGTGATCACTTGCCTGCTTGCTGGTCTCCTGTCGCCCCATCTCGGCGTCCCAGCGGGTGAGCCGCATGAGCTGCGGTGTCGCCGGGTCGTGCAGACGGGTCGACCAGCCGTCGCCGTCACGGCGCAGCAAGAAATCGGCACCGTCCGCCGAGGCGTCGATGGCACCCGCGATCTGGGGCATATGGGCGAGGATCGGGACCAGGCGTTGGCTCAGTGCATATTCGTCGATTGGCGTGAGGCCGGCGCCGGCCAACCCATCGCGGATGATCAAGAGTTGCTGCTCGACCGGAAGCAGGAGTCTACGAACCTCGTCGCGCACCTGCAGCGTAGCGGCGTCGATCCGGCTGCCTGCCAGATCCTGCTTGATGCTGTTGATCAGCAGGACATTGATCGCCACCAAGAGCCCGACCGTGAAGACGACCAGCAAGACCAGGTCGCGAAGGAGTCGCGAGCGGATCGGGCCGGACGACATTCGAAGCAATGAAGGCATAGCCCTCTCCGGCACCGAGCCTGTGATGTCGGACTCGGTTTAGCCGGCCTTCGTGATCAGGCCGCTGCGTTCGAGAAGGAGTTGACTCAGCAAGGCGACCGGTCGACCGGTCGAGCCTTTCTCCTTTCCGTTGAGCCAGGCGGTGCCGGCGATGTCCAAGTGCGCCCAGCGGTACGACTTGGTGAAGCGGGCCAGGAAGCAGGCGGCCGTAACGGCGCCGGCCTCGCGGCCGCCAACGTTGGCCATATCGGCGAAATTGCTATCGAGCTGCTGCTGATAGTCGTCCCATAGAGGCATCCGCCACGCGCGGTCCCCGGCGTTCTGGCCGGCCCCGAGGACCTCGTCGGCGAGTGCATCATCAGCGGTGAAGAGCCCGGAGGCGTGCTTGCCGAGGGCGACCACGCAGGCGCCGGTCAAGGTGGCCAGATCGATCACGAGCTCCGGATCGAAACGCTCGCTGTAGGTGAGTGCATCACAGAGAATGAGTCGACCTTCTGCGTCGGTATTGAGGATCTCGATCGTCTGACCGGACATGCTGGTGACGATGTCGCCGGGCTTGTTGGCGTCGCCGTCGGGCATGTTCTCCGAAGAAGGGACCACCCCGATCAGATTGATCGGCAACTCCAGCTCGCAGGCCGCGACCATGGCTCCGAAGACGCCTGCGCCTCCACACATGTCATACTTCATCTCATCCATCTCGGCGGCCGGTTTGATCGAGATGCCGCCGGTGTCGAATGTCAGTCCTTTGCCGACCAAGACCACAGGCTTGCTGTCGGCCTCGCCGCCGCGATACTGCATGAGTATCAGCTTGGCCGGTTGGCGACTCCCGCGCGAGACCGATAGAAGAGCGCCCATCTTGAGCGCTTCCATGTCGGCCTCCTCGAGGATCTCGGTCTTGAGCCGCTTGTAATGCTTCCCAAGCTCCAGGGCCTTGTCGGCCAGATAGCTCGGGGTGCAGATGTTGCCCGGAAGGTTGCCAAGCTCCTTCGACAGAGCGACCCCTGCGGCGATCGCCATACCGTGTCGCATCGCCAGCTCGGCTGTTCCCGCGGATTCTTGATCCGCGACCCAGATCTCGAGCCTTCTCAGCGGCGTCTTGGGTGCCTGTTTGTCTTGCGTCTTGGTTCTCGTGTACCGATAGACCTTGTCCTCGGCCGTGGTCACGATGTCGCGAACGGCCGAGTAGAGGTCGAGTCCATTTGGAGCAGTGTCGGCGAGCGCGCAGAGCGCTGATCCGGCATGGGTCTGCTGGAGCACCGCGACCCCTGCACCGACCGCCTTGCGGTAGTTGTCGCGGCCGTATTCCTTACGTTTCCCGCATCCCACCAAGAGGACCCTGTCGCCGGCCAGGCCGGGGAGGTCATAGAGCATGAGTGTCGCCCCGAGCTGGCCCCAGAGGTCACCCTTCTTCAGGAGCTCGGACAGGCGGCCGCCCGTTGCCTGGTCGAGTGCCTTGGCGGGTTCGGAGAGCTTGCGTCCCTCGAAGATCCCGATCAGGATACAAGGAGTCTTTCTTTGCGCAATCTCGCCGGTCTTGATTCTGAATTCCATCGTCGGGCTCCTCGAGGGGACGGATGCGGTGCGGAAGGGATATGCTGCGGGTCGCCGCGGGCTGCCGATCAGCAACGGATCGGTTGGTGTCATGACGAGATGCGAGTCTACCGGAAGACTCGGGCGGGTCGAAGCCCGCCGGTGCTGTCGGTTGGAGTCTGCGGTCCCTGTCTTGGTCCGGCGTCGCCGACATCAGTCTCGCTGCCACAGGGGTGAGAGGTGCGGGCGGCCCGGGGTCTTCCGAAGAGGCTCTCTCTCGTGATCATCCTGGAGCGTTACATCGCAGCTGCAGTGATCGGCGGTACCCTGCTGACGCTCGGTGTGCTGCTGCCGCTGCTCGGGTTCTTCATCCTCGCCGACGAGATCGACGCCGTCGGGATCGAAGGATATGGGCTGGCAGATGCGCTTCTGTTCATGGCGCTGAGCCTGCCCCGCTATGGCTATCAGGTCTTTCCAATCGCGACCCTCATTGGCGCCCTGATCGGCCTGGGGGCTTTGGCGAGTCGCTCTGAGCTGGTCGCCATGCGAGCCGCCGGGATCTCGGTGGCCCGGATCATCCGGGCGGGGCTCATGGGGGGGCTGCTGCTTGCTGCGATTGCGGTGGTTGTGGGCGAGGTGATCGCACCCGTCGCCGAGCAGCGCGGCCTGGAGCTGCGTCGGCAGGCGCTCTCGGGGGATGTGACGCAGCAGACACCCTATGGCTTCTGGGCGATCGATGATCGCGCCTATGTCCACATCCGCGAGATCCGTACGGCGACTCGTCTGCGCGACATTTCAATCTACGAGGTGGACGCGGATGCCGGTTCCTTGGTCACGACCTATGCGGCTGGTGCTCGCTACAGCGAGCTCGGCTGGGTGTTGGAGGACATCGCGCGCAGTCGTGTGACCCCCGATGGGGTCGAGGTCGAGCGGATGGAGCAGGCGGAATGGGGATCGATGCTGGATCCGGGGCTTCTCAAGGTCGTGGTCGTGGATCCGAACGTGCTCCCTGTGTGGGGGCTCTACAAATATATCCGGTTCATGGCATTGAACAAGCAGGATGCCGGGTCCTACGAGGTCGCCTTCTGGGGCAAGGTCCTTCACCCCATCCTCACACTCTCGATGATCTTCGTCGCAATCCCGATCATCCTGGGCTCGGCCCGCACCACTGGGCTCGGCCCACGGATCTTCATCGGCGTCTTGGTCGGGATCCTCTATTATCTGGTGAGTCGTACCTTCGCGTTCGTCGCGCTCTTGTTTGGCCTGAATCCACTGGTTGCTGCCGTTATGCCGCCGACCTTGTTCGTGCTCGGAGCCCTGCTGTTGCTCCGGAGGGTTGGGTGAGAGAGGCAAGCCCGGAGGTATACCCGGTTTTTGCTGCGTTCCCGAGGTTCGTGCCGAGTCTTGCCGGGGACTGCACATCATCGACTTCTGCTTCCGGAACGCTTCAACATCACCAGACGACTGCGTGACCAGCGGTCGTGCCAGGCGAGCCCCTCTCGGTCGACGAGGCTCCACCAGAGACCGAGGCCCGCCGGCAGAAGACTAAGGGTAGCCCAGCCGAAGCGCCGAAGCGCGTCGCCATTGGTCAAATTCCGACTATCCTCGCGGATCACGCGAAAACGCCAGGCGCGCATTCCCAGCGTTTGGCCGCCATGGGTCCAAAAGAAGACGTAGAATCCGCAGATCACCGCCAGAAGATACATCTGCATCAGGACCAGGTGGGTCGGGTGCTCATAGGGTGATTCTCCTGTGAGGAGCCCGTAAGGGATGACTACCAACATGACGGCGAGCATCAGAACGCCCACCAGAAGCACGCTGTCATAGAGGAGTGCGCCAAGGCGGCGCAGTATCGAAGGGGTCTTGGCAAGACTGACGTCGAGGTCCATGGTGCTCATCTTGGGGTTGTCGCTGGGCGCCGGCAGAAGTCCGAGGTTGGTCTCGATCGCCGGAAAAGCTTTCAATTCTTTCACTTAAACCAGGTCGAGCATAAGGCATTTTGTGTCCTCGGGGCGCGGGGTCAGCTCAAACGTCGGTTTCTCGACTCCGGACGCGGTTCAATGCGGATATCCGTCAAACCCATCCTATTCGTGCTGCTGCGGCGCGTGCCGATGCCGGTGATCGCGATCCTGATCGGCCTGGCCGCCGGGCTGGCGGTCTGGGCACTCCTGGATCAAGTCCAGAGTCGCCAGGTTGATAAGATCTTCGACCAGGAGCTACAGGCTCAGCTTGATCAGCGTGCCCGAGAGAGCCTCATCCGATTCGATCGCTATCTCTCCAGCTATGGATCAACGACCCGCCTGCTCGCCAACCATCGTCGTCTCTCGGAGTATCTGGAGCCGCTCTTCTGGTTCGAAGACGACCAGGCAGAGCCAATCATCTATAAGGAATTTCGCCCGCACTGGCTGCCGGATTTCTTCGAGCGAGAGGCGCTGAGCGCCCCGAGCCATGTCCTCTTGACCGATCCGCAGGGCCGGATCCGTGAGGTTTTTCAGGCCGGGAGCGACCCGCTTCCGGAAGAGATCGCATTCCGTATTCCGGGGCGGTTGCTCAATGTCCGTGAGGTGCGCTCGGTCATCGATCGGTTTGGCGACAGACTCTACTTGCTCAACAGCGATGCTGTCGAGGATGCCGGCGGATATGCGATGGGGCATCTGGTCGTGCTCGTCCCGATCGACGATGCCTTTTTGGCGTCCTCCCAGCGAGGTGTCTATGTCGGGCGCGCGGCCGTGGCCTTGTTGGACGGGGATGACCAGCGGATCATCGCGAGCGTCGATTCGGAGATGTTGGTCTCGGGAACCCATCTCGCGGATCTGGCCGACAGCCATCTGGTCACCTCCCAATCCATGCCGGAATACGAGGGAGCGGACTCCAACGTCCTGTTCGCGACCCTCGTTCCGCACACGGCTGTGGAGAAGATGTCTCGGCATGTGCGGATCTTCGAGCGACGACAGCGCGGGATCGCGGCTCTGGTGTTCATCCTTGTCTTCACCGCCGTCATCTATCTGGTGTCCTCACGGTTGAATGCTGTGTTGAAACGCATGACGCGCTTTTCGCAGCGTGCCTTAGGCATTCCGGAGCCCGGGTTCCATCGCGATGGCAACCAGCTGCTCTTGCTCGAAGAATGGATCCAGCATTTCACGCAATTGGTGCTCAAGGCCAGGGAAGAAATGAGCATCAGACATCAGGCGGAGATGCGTGAGAGCGAGGCATTGAAGGCGGCCGTCATGGAGGCTTCACTGGATGCGATCGTGACACTCGACGACAGTGGCCGCATCATCGAGTTCAATCCGGCTGCGGAGCGTGTCTTGGGACTCGATCGTCGTGACGCCCTCGGGGTCGTGTTTGCCGAGCGTCTTCTGCCCGAGATCGCCCGCCCGGCCTTTCAGCGGCTGCTCGATCGGTCGCGCCATCTGCATCGCGAGCCCCAGGGGCGCGGGGAGCTCGTGGCCCTGCGCTCGGATGCCTGCGAGATTCCGGTGGAGATCTCGATTGTGCCGATCGACCTGGAATCCGAGCGCTTCTTCACCCTCTACATCCATGACATCACGGCGCGTAAGCAGGCCGAGCGTGAGATCAAGAGTCTCGCTCGCTTTGCCAGTGAGAGCCCCAACCCGATCCTGCGCGTGACGGTCGACGGCCTGATCGTCTATGCGAACAGGGCGAGTCGTCCGCTGCTGCAGGCGTGGGATGCAGAGCCGGGCGAGCGGCTGCCGGAGGAGTGGAGAGAAGAGGTTGCTCTGGCCCTGGAAAGCGGTGAGCCTCAGGATCGCGAGCTGGAGGTCGGCGGTCAGGTCTATTCGCTCCTGTTCGCACCGATCCGCGACCTGGGCTATCTGAACATCTACGCCCGAGATATCACTGCGGTGCGCCGCGCCGAGCAGGCGGCCCGCCAGCATCAGGCCGAGCTGGTGCATGTCTGTCGGCTCAGCACCATGGGAGAAATGGCCACCGGTATGGCGCACGAGCTCAACCAGCCGCTTTCGGCGATCGTCAATTATGCGAACGGATGCAGTCGGCGCTTGCAAAGCGCCTCCTCGAAGACCGAGGACCTGGTGGGTGCTATGGGGCAGATCACGGGACAAGCACAGCGCGCCAGTGAGATTATCCGGCGTCTTCGTGCCCTGGTGGGCAAGCAACCGCCGATCCGGGCCGATGTCGATCTGAATCACCTGGTTCGTGAGGTCTGCTCGTTCGTCGAGTTCGAGACCAACCGGATGGGATTGCAGATCCAGCTCGACTTGGGAACGCGCGAGATCACCGTCCACGTGGATCTGGTGCAGATCGAGCAAGTCTTGTTGAATCTGGTCCGCAACTCGATCGATGCCCTGCTTGAGTCGCCTGAGGAGAGTCGGCGCCTCAGCATGCGCACCTGGGTGGATGGGGACCAGGCATTGGTGGCGGTTGAAGACAGCGGCCCGGGTATCAGCGCGGATCGGATCCTCCACCTGTTTCACCCCTTTTTCACGACGAAGGAAGGCGGGATGGGGATGGGTCTGGCGATCAGCCAGACCATCGTGGAGAATCATGATGGCCGGATCTGGGCCGAATCGCAGCCCGGGCACGGCTCTACCTTCTACGTTTCGCTGCCGCTCTCGGCTTTTGCCCGGGCGGTTGGCGAAACCGAGCTCCTGGAGAGCCTGACATGACTCGTGACGCAACTGTCTTCGTTGTCGACGACGATCAAGCCATGCGGACCTCGCTGCAGTGGCTGATCGAATCCACCGGCATGTCGGTCCAGACCTACGAATCGGCCGACGTCTTTCTCGCGAGCTATTATCCCGGGCGCGCGGGTTGCCTTCTGCTCGATGTTCGGATGCCCGGGATGAGCGGCTTGGAGCTCCAGGCCCATCTGGCCCGGGAGGGCTATCGGTTGCCCGTGATCATGATCACGGGCCACGGCGACGTCGCCATGGCCGTCAAGTCCATGAAGGCCGGTGCCGTCGATTTCATCGAGAAACCCTTTCACGATGAGGATCTGCTGCGCAGTATCCGGCGCGCACTCGACGAAGACGAGAGGCGCCGCGCGAGTCAGGCTGCGCGTGCCGAGATCGCGACGCGTCTCGCGGAGCTCACCCCGCGCGAGCACGAGGTCATGGCGATGGTCACTGACGGTAAGGCGAACAAGGATATTGCCGCTGCGCTCGGCGTGAGCGCAAAGACCGTCGAGGCACATCGGGCTCGGGTCATGGAAAAGATGCGGGCCGACTCACTCGCAGAGCTGGTCCGCATGTCCTTGATCGCTGCATCGGACGGGACTTCAGGCCGCTGAGATTGGCACAGGGGTCTCGACTCGCCGATCGAGCCGACGCCGAAATCGAACGTTCCTCCACCGATTCCCGGTGAGGGTGTCACGAGACTGCGTCTAGGGTTTGCTCAGAAGCCGTCGGGGCCTCAAAATGGCTGATCCTCGACGATCCTCCGGAGAAAGATCGATGTCCGAAAAGGCCCCCTGGATTACCTTCCGACCCGAGCTCAAGGTGCTCGACTGCACCGTTCGCGACGGGGGGCTCGTGAATGCCCACCAGTTCGGCGATGACTTCGTTGCCGCGATCTATCGTGCCTGCCTGGACGCCGGCATCGACTATATGGAAATCGGCTACAAGAACTCGGCGCGCGTCTTCCCCAAGGGTAAGTTCGGACCCTGGCGTCACTGTGACGAGGTGGATCTGCGTCGCGTCGTCGGAGATCACGATGCCGAGGTCACCGGACTCAAGCTCGCGGCCATGGCCGATGCCGGCAAGAGCGACTGGCAGACCGAGCTCCTGCCGGCGAGCGAGAGCGTGCTCTCGATGATTCGCGTCGCCTTCTATGCCCATCAGGTCTCCGAGGCCGTCGACATGATCCGCCATGCAACCGAGCTCGGCTACGAGACGACGGCGAATCTGATGGCCGTGTCGAACATTACCGAGACCGAGATCGACACCGTGCTCGATGCCATCGCCGAGACGCCAGCCAGCACCATGGTCATCGTAGACAGCTTCGGCTATCTCTACCGTGAGCAGATCGACCGCCTCTATCGTAAATACGCGACTGCCTTGGAGGGTACGGGCAAGGAGATCGGCATCCACGCCCACAACAACCTGCAGCTCGCCTTCGCGAATACCATCGAGGCCATCATCCTGGGCTGCAACCGCGTCGACTCGACGATCTTCGGCTTCGGTCGCGGTGCCGGCAACTGCCATACCGAGCTGTTGCTCGGCTTCCTTCGCAACCCCAAGTTCAACGTGCGTCCCATCATCGAGGTCATCCAGCAGAGGATGCTGCCTCTACGCAAAGAATTGGACTGGGGTCCATCCGTGCCCTACAACATCACGGGTCAGCTCAATCAGCATCCGCGTTCCGCGATTGAGTGGCGCGAGGGTGCGACGCCGGACGACTATCTGACGTTTTACGATAAGGTGGTATCGGAGATCTGAGGGCGTTGGGCTGACGGCTTCCGGCCTCTAAGCTCAGGCAGCGCATCGGGGCGCCGTGGTCGGCTTCCGGCCATCGGCGCCCACTGTGGTTGCTCGATTCCAATCGCCTGCGGATCGATTCAAATCACTGTTCAGCCCGCGGAGAACCCAATGTCCGACCAAGCGACCCTAATCCTGGGCGATGCGAGCTATCGTTTTCCGGTCGTGGAGGGAACGGAGGGCGAGCGCGCAATCGATATCCGGACCTTGCGTGCGGAGACCGGCCATATCACGCTCGATCCCGGGTATGCCAATACCGGAAGCTGCCAGAGCGCCATTACCTTCATCGACGGTGAGCGCGGGATTCTGCGTTATCGTGGTATCCCGATCGAGCAGTTCGAAGAGGCGCCAAACTTCGTCGAGGTCGCCTGGCTGCTGATCTTTGGCCACCTGCCGACCCCCGAGGATTACACGACCTTTGCCGCGGATCTGACCGCCTGCGCCAACCTCGACGAGGGCATGAAGCACCATTTCGAGGGTTTCCCGCGTGCGGCCCCGCCCATGGCCATCCTTTCGGCCATGATCAATGCCCTGTCCTGTTTTCATCCCGAGCTGTTCGAGCTTGAAGACGAGGACTGTTTCCGGGGCGCAGCGGCTGGGCTGATCAGTAAGATCCGCACCATTGCCGCTTACGCGTACCGTCACTCCAGGGGGCTGCCTTACATCTATCCGAATCCCAAGCTTCGGTATGTCCCGAATTTTCTGCATATGATGTTCTCGCAGCCTTACGAGCAGCACATCTGCGACCCGATCGTCCGTGATGCCATCAATCTGGTTCTCCTGCTCCACGCCGATCACGAGCAGAACTGCTCGACCTCGACGGTGCGGATGGTCGGCTCGAGCCAGGCGAATCTCTTCGCGTCCTGTGCTGCGGGCGTCTGTGCGCTCTGGGGGCCCCTGCACGGCGGGGCCAATGTTGCCGTGCTCGAGATGCTCGAGCAGATTCATCAGGGGCAGATGAGTGCGGAGGATTATGTCCGACTTGCGAAAGACAAGGACAGCAGGGTCCGCCTCATGGGGTTCGGCCATCGCGTGTATCGGAATTTCGATCCGCGCGCACGCATGTTGGCGAACGTGGCAGAGAAGCTCTTGCCGCAGCTGGGCGTCGAGGATCCCTTGCTCGACATCGCTCGCCGGCTGGAGGAGATCGCGCTCGAGGACCCTTATTTCGTCGAGCGTCAGCTTTATCCGAACGTCGATTTCTACAGTGGCATCATCCTGCGCGCGATCGGGATCCCGACCAACATGTTCACGGTCATGTTCGCGATCGGTCGACTTCCGGGCTGGATCGCCCATTGGTGGGAGCAGGCGAAGACGCCCGGCAACAAGATCGCGCGACCGCGTCAGATCTATGTCGGGGCGACGGAGACCGACCGCGTCCCGCTGAGCGAAAGACGCTGATCCGGCCTGAGAGCGCGCATGGCCCACTCGCTCTCGACATGCCTCTCACCGAGACGCAGAGGGTACGGGGAATCCGAGATCGTTCCTGCGTGCGCTCCATGTCTCCGTGGCTTCGTCAGGGATTTCAGAAACTGATGCTACGCGGGCTCCGGTCATCCCGGGTTTCCTGGAGATAGCGCATCGAGCAAGCGGACCTCTGGCGAATGGTGGCGTTGCTAAATTGCCACTCGGCGCCCATCTCCAGTCACTCGAAGCGGCGTCCGCGCCGCATGAGGCGCTGGACGTGTGCAGGGCGTGTGGTATCCATGTGGCGGTCGTTGCAAATATGCAGCGCCTACCAAAAAAAGTTGCACTTTTGTTCCTGTTGTAGGCTAAAATGTCTTTGTCCCCAGTGCGGTCTGTCCATCCGTTCCGCGCTTAAACTGAACGATGAAGATGCATCCGTAGGCAGACCCGCGGCGAACGAGCGATATAACCACGACCCTGTTGCTTTTTCCTGACATGTCTTCCGGCGTTGCTCGACGTCTCAGAGCGAATCATCATCCACCCACCTGAACAGGAAACGAAAGATGCGCAAACAGAAACAGACTTCCCGCCTCGCAGCGGCCGCGATGGCTGCTCTCCTGGCCGCTCCACTTGCGACGCAGGCCGACTATAACTACGAGCATTTCTGGTCTGCTCAACCCGTCGGGACGGCGTGGGTGACCAGCTATGGCGAATGCTGGCAGAGCATCCACGGTCCTGGTGGGCTGGAGCCCTGCGTGCAGCCAGCCGCCGTTCCGAAAGAGTTTACCGTGCGCCTGAACTTCGAGTTCGACAAGTACGAGCTCCAGAATATCGTCAATGACGAAGAGCTGCGTCGCCTCGATGACTATATCGCCCAGGTCAAGGCGACGCCGACCCGCGAAGAGATCGCGCTTATTGGTCACACCGACGCCAAGGGTTCGGATGAGTACAACATGGCGCTTGGCATGCGTCGCGCGCAGACGATTAAGAACTATATGATCGGCAAAGGCATCCCGGCGTCCGATATCATCTCCGTCGAGAGTCGCGGCAAACGCGATCTGCTGCCTGAGTTCGATCCCTTCTCCGTCCAGCAGCGCCGTGTCGTGATTGTTGCCGAGTACGAAGACGCCTGAGGCCCGCCACGACAAGGGGTCGCTTGTGATCGGCGGCGAGCCGCTGATCAAGCGACTCCGGCTCGATCTTCTTCGATTGCGATCGCAAATCCGTTGAAAACCACACCGATCACGTCAGTGATCGGTGTGGTCGGGTCCAATAAGCCTCATCCCCCCGACAGGGCTTATGGGATGGCCGCTCACGTCTCGACGTGTGCGGCCTTTTTTATTGTTCCAGGCTCAGATTTCTCGCGCAAGCCGTGCAGCGTCCCCAAGGTAGTTGGCGGGGGTGAGTGCCTTGAGCTCTGCCTTCGCCTCGTCCGGAATCTCCAAGCCGTCGATGAAGGTCATGAATGCTTGCGGTCCGACACGTTGCCCGCGGGTCAGCTTCTTGAGTCTCTCGTATGGCCGATCGACACCGTAACGGCGCATCAGCGTCTGGATGGGCTCGGCCAAGACCTCCCAATTCGCCTCCAAATCGGCCGACATTCGTCCCGGGTCGGCCTCGAGCTTCTGGGTCCCGCGCAGGATGGATTGCAGGGCGATGCTCGTGTGGGCGATGCCCAACCCTAGATTTCGAAGCACTGTCGAGTCAGTGAGATCACGCTGCCAGCGCGAAATGGGTAGTTTACTCGCCAGATGTCCCAGGATGGCGTTCGCGATCCCCAGATTCCCTTCCGCATTCTCGAAGTCGATCGGGTTGACCTTGTGGGGCATCGTCGAGGAGCCGACCTCGCCAGCGACGGCGCGCTGCTTGAAATAGCCGATCGAGATATAGCCCCAGACGTCGCGGGCGAAGTCGATCAGGATCCTGTTGAAGCGCGCGACCGCGTCGAACAGCTCCGCCATATAGTCGTGAGGCTCGATCTGGGTCGTGTAAGGGTTCCAGTCGAGTCCCAGTGCCTCGACGAAATCGCGGCTGAACCCCGGCCAATCCAGCTCCGGATAGGCGACAAGATGGGCGTTGTAGCTTCCGACCGCGCCGTTCATCTTGCCGAGCAGGACCACCTCGGCAACCCGATCCCGCTGGATGCGCAGCCGATGGACCAAATTCGCCATCTCCTTACCGAGCGTCGTCGGGGTCGCCGGCTGACCATGGGTCCGAGACAGCATGGGTTGGTCGGCATAGCGATGCGCCAGATCGCGGATTGCCGCGATGACGGCATCCATCTCGGGCAGCAAGATCTGCTCACGCCCGGCCTTCAGCATGAGCCCATGTGCGAGGTTGTTGATATCCTCGGAGGTGCAGCCAAAGTGGATGAACTCGCTCGCCGCAAGCAGCTCCGGATGGTCGGCGGTCCTCTCCTTGAGGAAGTACTCCACGGCCTTGACGTCGTGATTGGTCGTCCGCTCGATCTCCTTGATCCGTCCCGCATCTTCGACGCCGAACCGCGCGGCGAGGTCGTCGAGCAGACGATTGGTCGCGGCACTGAAGACGGGCAGCTCGGTGATTCCCGGGTGACCCGACAGCGCTTGCAGCCAGCGGATCTCCACGAGCACACGGTATCGAATCAGCCCGTACTCGCTGAAGATCGGCCGCAGACCAGACGTCTTGGATCCGTAGCGGCCGTCGACGGGCGAGATTGCGGTGAGGCTGGTGAGATCCATCGTCATGGCATCAGGCGGCGAGTCGGCGCAGGACATAAGGCAAGATGCCCCCGTGACGGTAGTAGTCGATCTCGTTCGGGGTGTCGATCCGCACCTTCGCCTGGAACGACTTGACCGACCCGTCCGCCGCGGTGGCGCGGACCTCAACGGTCTTGGCTTCGCCGTTGTTGAGGCCCAGGATGTCGAAGTGCTCGGTTCCGGTCAGGCACAGTGACTGGGCGCTGTCGCCCGGCATGAGCTCAAGCGGCAGGATGCCCATACCGACCAGGTTGGACCGATGGATGCGCTCGTAGCTCTCGGCGATCACAGCGCGAACGCCGAGCAGACGCGGACCCTTGGCCGCCCAGTCGCGCGATGATCCGGAGCCGTATTCCTTGCCTGCGATCACGATTACGGGAGTGCCTTCCTGCTGATACCGCATGGCCGCCTCGAAGATCGACATCGGCTCCCCGCTTGGCTGGTGAAGAGTCACACCGCCCTCTGTGCCCGGCGCCATCAGGTTGCGCAGCCGGATGTTGGCGAAGGTGCCCCGCATCATCACCTCGTGGTTGCCGCGCCGCGAGCCGAGACTGTTGAAGTCCTTTGGATCCACACCCTTCTCGATCAGATATCTCCCCGCCGGCGAATCCGCCTTGATGGAGCCGGCCGGCGAGATGTGGTCGGTCGTGATGGAGTCGCCGAGCACCGCCAAACAGCGCGCGCCGCTGACATCGATCACGGGCGGGACCTCCAGCGTCATCCCTTCGAAGTAGGGCGGGTTGCGGATATAGGTCGAGTCGGGCCAGTCGTACGTCTGGCTGTCGGCGGCATCGAGCGACTGCCAGCGTGCGTCGCCGGCGTAGACGTCGGCGTAGGCGGAGGTGAACTCGTCGACGGTGACATTCTCGGTTATCGCCTGATTGACCTCGTCCTGAGTTGGCCAGATGTCCTTGAGGTAGACCGGCCGCCCGTTCGGGGCAACCGTCAACGGATCCTTGTAGGGATCGAGATCGATTCGCCCTGCAATGGCATAAGCGACGACCAGTGGCGGGCTTGCCAGATAGTTCATGCGGACCTCGGCGTGGACCCGGCCCTCGAAATTGCGATTGCCCGAGAGGATCGACACGGCGCAGAGGTCGTGCTCTGCGATCGCCTTCGAGACGGGGGCGGGCAGCGGACCCGTGTTGCCGATACAGACGGTACAGCCGTATCCGACATTGTGGAAACCCAGTGCCTTGAGCGGCTCGGTGAGACCCGCACGATCCAGATAGCGGGTGACGGCCATGGACCCCGGGCCGAGTGATGTCTTGACCCAGGGCGCGGCCTTGAGTCCCAGGGCTGCGGCCTTTTTGGCGACTAGACCGGCAGCCAGCATCACACTGGGGTTTGATGTGTTGGTGCAGGAGGTGATGGCCGCGACCACGATGGAGCCGTCGGAGACCTGAACCTCCTGGCCATCCATCAGGATCTTCGCCGGTCCCTTGTCGGGAATGTTGCGCTCCTTTTTGAGTGCAGCCAAGGCGGCCGGGAAGTGTCTCGCCATCTCGGTGAGCGGAACCCGGTCCTGCGGACGCTTGGGACCGGCCAGGGAAGGCACCACGTCCCCCAGGTCCAGCGCCAGTGTCTCGGAGTAATCGGCCTCGGCGGCATCCGCGGTATGCCAGACGCCCTGCGCCTTGCAGTAGGCCTCGACGAGGGCGATCTGGTGCTCGTCACGCCCGGTCAGGCGCAGATAATCCAACGTCACCTGATCGATCGGGAAGAGACCGCAGGTCGCGCCGTACTCCGGACCCATGTTGGCGATGGTGGTCCGGTCGCCGACCGGCAGCGTCGCTATGGCCGGGCCGAAGAACTCGACGAACTTCCCGACCACGCCATGGCGGCGGAGCATGTCGACGATGGTCAGGACCAGGTCTGTTGCCGTCACGCCCTCCCGCAATGTTCCGGTCAGCTTGAAGCCGACGACCTTGGGAACCAGCATGGACACCGGCTGGCCCAGCATGGACGCCTCGGCCTCGATGCCGCCGACGCCCCAGCCGAGCACCCCGATTCCGTTGACCATGGTGGTATGGGAGTCGGTGCCGACGCAGGTGTCGAAATAGGCCTGAGTCAGGCCGTCAATTGGGTTCGGGAAGACGACCCGGGAGAGATACTCGATATTGACCTGGTGCACGATACCGGTATCCGGAGGCACGACCTTGAAGCCGTCGAGTGCCTTCTGCCCCCACTTGAGAAACTTGTAGCGCTCCTGATTGCGCCGGAACTCGAGCTCCGCGTTGAGTGCGAAGGCGTCGTTCGAGCCGAAGTGATCGACCTGGACCGAGTGGTCGATGACCAGCTCAGCCGGCTGGAGCGGGTTGATCTTGCGCGGGTCGCCACCCAACGCCTTCATGGCATCACGCATCGCGGCGAGGTCGACCACGGCCGGAACACCTGTGAAATCCTGCATCAGCACCCGAGCCGGACGGTACTGAATCTCCTTGGACGGCTCGGCCTGCGGATCCCATTGGGCCAAGTCCTCGATGTCCGCAGGGGTCACGGTCACGCCGTCCTCGTTGCGGAGCAGGTTCTCCAAAAGGATCTTCAGTGAGAAAGGCAGGCGCGCACTGCCGGCCACGGCATCGAGCCTGAAGATCTCGTAGTCCTTACCGGCGACGTCGAGTGTGGCTTTGGCGTTGAAGCTGTTGGTCATGCGGGGCTCCGGGTTCGGCGACAGGTTGGCCCCGATTCTAGCGGTCAAGCCCGGGCGGCGCTATATGCTGCGGTGCAATATGTCTGGCGCCCGATCAGGGTTTAGGATTCGGTGCATGCTTGGTCACCGTTTCGAGGTAGCGCCGGGCGTCCGCCAAAATCTGTTTGTTCTTGAGCAGGATCTGCCAGCGGTTGCCGCCGACCTGGCGCCACAGCATGGCGGACCGGATGCCCGCCAGCAGCAAAGCGCGGACGCGATTCTGATTGTCGGGATTTTGAAGGTGAAGTGGATCGCCGCGGACGATGATTCGCGGTTCCAGATTGCTGATCGTATCGCTGTAGATGCCGGCGAGGTGGGCGAGCATGTTGGGGTGAAGCAGTGCAAAGTGCTCTTGTTTGGCGATCGCTGACTGGATGCCATCGCCGACACGCGCGAGCAGGTCCGATCGTCCGGCGAGCGTGCGTTCCAGCTTCATCAGGAGCACGACATAGCGGGTCAGCTCAAGGTTGCGCTCCGGTTTCCCGGTCAATTGCGCGATGATCTGTCTGGCCCCGTTGGCGACAGCCCCGGGCTCGCCGTAAACCGCGCTCACGTCTTCTGCGTTGACCTGCAGGAGGCTGTAAATACAGGGTTCCATCGCGTCAGTGTCGGCGGAGCCATGGCGGGCGACCCGCATGACACAGTTGATGGCCTGATAGATGCCGGCGAGGGCGATGACGCGGTCGAGGTTGTCGTGGGTCATACGGCTGCGATCTCCTGAGCAACTAGCCAACCATTTGAACCCGAAGAAGGCGGTCTCGCCAAGGTCTCGTTTCGGGCGCTCGGAAAAACGAGCGGGCTGGTACATCTGTTCGACTGGGCTGCCTAGCGCCATCCCTCGTCGATGATCGCGCCACCAAGACACTCGTCGTCTCGATAAAAGACGATCGACTGACCCGGTGTCACCGCGCGCTGGGGCGCCTCGAAGCGGACCCTGCAGCCTGACTCGCCGATCTCGATGACCTCGCAGCTCTGCAAGGGCTGGCGATGGCGCAGCCGCGCCAGGCATCGAAACGGCCCTCTGTCCGGCGGTACGCCGGCGATCCAGTGCGGTCCCAGTGCATTCAACCCGGCAGACATGAGAAGCGGATGGTGCGTGTCCTGAACCAGGGTCAGGGTGTTGCGTCGGGCGTCCTTGGCCGCGACGAACCAGGGCGCCTCGCGTCCGCCGTGGATACCGCCGATCCCAAGCCCCTGGCGTTGTCCAATCGTGTAATAAGCGAGTCCCTGGTGCTCGCCGATGCGGGTGCCCTCTGCGGTCTCGATGGGGCCGGGCTCGTTAGGGAGATAGCGTGCCAAGAAGTCCCGGAAGCGCCGCTCGCCGATGAAACAGATGCCGGTGCTGTCTTTCTTCTGGGCGTTGGCGAGCCCAAGACCTCTCGCGATCTCTCGAACCTCGGCCTTGGTCAAGTCGTGCAGAGGAAAGAGTGCGCGCTCCAACTGGGCTTGGTCGAGCAGGTGCAGGAAATAGGTCTGATCCTTGTCCGGGTCGGCGCACAGACGCAACCGCATGCCCTGCGAATCACGGGTGGCCCGCGCATAGTGGCCGGTCGCGATCGCTCCGGCGCCGAGTCCCACGGCATGATCGAGAAAGGCCGCGAACTTGATCTCTCGGTTGCACAAGACATCCGGGTTGGGCGTGCGCATCGCCCGATATTCGGTCAGGAATTGCTCGAACACCCGATCCCAGTACTCGGTGGCGAAGTTGACGGTATGCAGCCGGATCCCGAGCCGGTCCGCGACTGCGCGCGCGTCGGCCAGGTCGGCTGCAGCAGCACAGTAGCCCGGACCATCGTCCTCTTCCCAGTTCTTCATGAAGAGCGCCTCGACCGCATAGCCCTGCTCGATCAAGCGGTGTGCCGCGACGGCCGAATCGACGCCGCCGGAGAGACCGACGATGACCCGGCTCGGACAAGGTTCTGACAGGCCATGGGTCATGGCGCGATGCGGCATCCAGGGTAGGGACTCGGTATCCGTATGATTGTATACGCACTCGCTCTGCCTGGGTTGCGATCGATGCTGCGATTCGAGCCGCGACAGCTCCGGCGATCGAGGTCTCCTGCGAAGTCGAGCCCAGTGGAAAACGCCACATGGGCTGCACGACGCGGTTTAAGGTCTGCGCAACCCCCGGAGGCAGTGGTAGCATGGCGCTCTTTGGGCGATCCGAGAGAGCACTGCACATGGCCTACCACAACATCAAGATCCCGACTGGCGGCGCGAAGATCCAGGTCAACTCCGACCTGTCTCTGAATGTGCCGGACAACCCCATCATCCCCTACATCGAGGGCGATGGTATCGGCATCGACATCACGCCCGTGATGTGTGCGGTCGTCGATGCGGCAGTTGCGAAGGCCTATGAGGGGGCGCGTCGAATCCACTGGATGGAGATCTACGCGGGCGAGAAATCGACCCGTGCCTATGGCGAAGACATCTGGTTGCCGGATGAAACGCTCGAAGCCGTAAAGGACTTCGTGGTCTCGATCAAAGGCCCCCTGACGACCCCGGTCGGCGGCGGGATTCGTTCGCTGAACGTTACCCTGCGCCAGGAGCTCGACCTCTACGTCTGCCTTCGCCCGGTGCGCTATTTCACCGGCACACCGAGCCCGCTCAAAGAGCCTCAGCACACCGACATGGTGATCTTTCGGGAGAACTCGGAGGACATCTACGCGGGCATCGAGTGGCAGGAGGGCTCCCCCGGGGCCAAGAAGGTCATCGACTTCCTGCGGAGCGAGATGGGCGTGACCAAGATCCGATTCCCCGAGACCTCGGGGATCGGTGTCAAGCCGGTGTCTCGGGAAGGGACCGAGCGCCTGGTCCGCAAGGCGATCCAGTATGCCATCGACAATGATCGATCCTCGGTCACGCTCGTCCATAAGGGCAACATCATGAAGTTCACCGAGGGTGCCTTCAAGCAATGGGGATATGATCTGGCCCAGTCGGAGTTCGGTGCCGTGGAGATCGGCGGTGGGCCCTGGTGCAGCTTCAAGAATCCGAAGACCGGTGCTGAGATCGTCGTCAAGGACGTTATTGCGGACGCCTTCCTGCAGCAGATCCTCCTGCGACCGAAGGACTACGATGTGATTGCGACCCTCAACCTCAACGGCGATTACATCTCGGATGCCCTGGCCGCGCAGGTGGGCGGTATCGGGATGGCGCCAGGCGCCAATCTGTCGGATACCGTGGCCATGTTCGAGGCGACGCATGGAACGGCGCCGAAATATGCAGGAAAGGACCAGGTCAACCCGAGCTCGCTGATTCTGTCCGCCGAGATGATGTTGCGGCACATGGGTTGGACCGAGGCGGCCGACCTCATCATCAAAGGCGTGGAGGGTGCCATTGCCGCCAAGACCGTCACCTACGATCTGGATAGGCTGATGGAAGGCGCGACCAAGCTGAGCTGCTCGGGCTTCGGCGAGGCGGTCGTCGATCGGATGGGTTGACGGCCTATCCGCTCTCGGGCGGAGTCGCATGCGAAAGGGCGCGGAAGGGATCTCCGCTCCCTGTTGTCGAATGGCCACCGGCTCGAGCGTCGTGTCGCCTCAGTTGACGACCGAGGTATGGACCTCGGACCCGGTCCGGCCTAAGCGACCTCAGCTCACACGATGGACATTCGCGGCATGCAGCCCCTTTGGCCCCTGACTGATCTCGAATTGGACCTTTTGGCCCTCACGTAACGTCTTGTAGCCGTCCATGTCGATGGCCGAGAAGTGGACGAAGACATCCTCGTCGCGTCCGTCGGGCTGCACGAACCCGTAGCCCTTGGCGTTATTGAACCACTTGACAACACCGGTAATCATTAACGGACTCCTCCAGGAGTTGCAGGTCTCGCATTGGTGACGGTCGTTGTTGTTGTCTGACGCGGCGTCTTGGAATCGCCGATGCCGCGCCATAACTGCGTAGTATAGTAGGGTGATTTCGCGGGTCAAACCGTTGTCGAAAGACGCCTTGCGGTCCAACCTCGCCGCACGGGGAATTACGCCCGTCGTCCCTTGCGTGATCGCCGCATCGGCCTCGGCGAGGCGTGGCGGCGGACGGACCTTCACACCGTCGGTTTTTGTCTAGAATCCCAAACCATGAGTGACGATATCCCAAGCGAGGATCGCGAGTCAGGACTGACCGTTCAAGAGGCGAGGCCCAAGCTCCGACGACCGCCTCTGTTCAAGGTCCTGTTGCTGAACGATGATTACACCCCAATGGAGTTCGTGGTTGAGGTGCTGGAGCATATCTTCGGCATGAACCGCGAGAAGGCGACCCAGGTTATGCTCCATGTGCATACCCGAGGGCGAGGTGTCTGTGGCGTCTACACGAAGGACATTGCCGAGACGAAGGTGTCTCAGGTCAATGACTATGCCCGTAGTCGCCAACATCCGTTGTTGTGCACGATGGAAGAGGCTTAGAGGTTGGCAGACCTGGTTGCTGCAGCAGCACGCACCCTTTCGTAAACCCCTGCTTGGATTAGGCCGATGCTGAGCAAAGAACTCGAATTTACGCTGAACCGGGCCTTCAAGGAGGCGCGCGCGAAGCACCACGAATACATGACGGTCGAGCATATGCTGCTGTCGTTGCTGGATAACCCGACCGCTGCCAAGGTTCTGAAGGCGTGTGGGACGGATTCAGAGAGGCTGCGCCGCGAGATCACGGCCTTTATCGACGAGACGACCCCCTTGATCCCCACCACCGAGGATCGTGATACCCAGCCGACGCTGGGATTTCAGCGTGTCCTTCAGCGAGCCGTCTTCCATGTCCAATCGGCCGGAAAAAAAGAGGTCACGGGGGCCAACGTCCTGGTCGCACTCTTCAGTGAGCAGGACTCGCAGGCCGTTTATCTCCTGAATCAGCAGGACGTGACTCGGCTGGATGTCGTCAACTACATCTCGCATGGTATCTCCAAGGTCCCCGGGGAGAGCCAGGAGGACGATGCGCCGGGCGAGGTCGAAGAGACTCGGGGCGAAGAGAAAGAAGGGAGCAGTCCGCTCGAGAGTTTCGCAACCAATCTCAACGAGATGGCACGGCAGGGGCGAATCGACCCGCTGATTGGCCGTGCTGCTGAGGTCGAGCGAACAGTCCAGATTCTGTGCAGACGACGGAAGAACAACCCACTGTTCGTCGGCGAGGCCGGTGTCGGCAAGACTGCGATCGCCGAAGGGCTGGCGAAGATGATCGTCGATGGCAAGGTGCCCGATGTGTTGAGCGATGCGGTCATCTACGCCTTGGACCTCGGTGGCCTCGTCGCAGGAACCAAGTATCGGGGCGACTTCGAGAAACGGCTCAAAGCCGTGCTTGCCCAGCTCAAGCGCCAGCGTCATGCGATCCTCTTCATCGACGAGATCCACACCATCATCGGTGCCGGATCCGCCTCCGGTGGAGTCATGGATGCCTCTAATCTGATCAAACCCGTCCTGGCATCCGGTGATCTGCGGTGTATCGGCTCCACGACCTATCAGGAGTATCGCGGGATCTTCGAGAAGGACCGCGCCTTGGCGCGGCGTTTCCAGAAGATCGATGTCGAGGAGCCATCGGTCGAGGAGACCTTCGAGATCCTCAAAGGGCTCAAGAGCCGCTTCGAGGAACACCATCAGGTCACCTACACGAGTCCGGCACTGCGCGCAGCTGCCGAGCTCTCCAATCGCTACATCAATGACCGCCATCTGCCGGACAAGGCCATCGACGTCATCGACGAGGCGGGAGCGCATGTGCAGCTCAAGAGCCCGGCCAAGCGGAAGAAGCGCATCGATGTGTCCGATGTCGAAGCGATCGTTGCCAAGATGGCGCGCATCCCGTCGAAGAAGGTCTCCGCGTCGGACACCGAGTCCCTCAAGAACCTGGATCGCGATCTCAAGATGGTCGTCTATGGCCAAGACGCCGCGATCGATGCCCTGACATCGTCGATCCGCATGAACCGCTCGGGGTTGGGGACCGAAGAGAAGCCGATCGGCTCTTTCCTCTTCACGGGTCCGACCGGTGTCGGCAAGACCGAGGTCACGCGGCAGTTGGCGCGCATCCTCGGGATGGAGCTGTTGCGTTTCGATATGTCCGAGTACATGGAGCGGCACACGGTCTCGCGTCTGATCGGCGCTCCTCCCGGATATGTCGGATTCGACCAGGGCGGGCTTCTGACTGAAGAGATCAACAAGCACCCGCATTCGGTTCTGCTCCTCGACGAGATCGAGAAGGCCCACCCGGACGTCTTCAATCTCCTGCTGCAGGTGATGGACCACGGGACCTTGACCGACAACAACGGGCGCAAGGCCGACTTCCGAAACGTCGTTATCGTGATGACCACGAACGCGGGTGCTGCGGAGACCTCGCGCCGATCGATCGGCTTCACGGAGCAAGACCACTCGACCGATGGCATGGAGGCATTGAAGCGCTATTTCACGCCCGAATTCCGCAACCGCCTGGATGCAGTGGTGCAGTTTGGGCCCCTGAGTGAAGAGACCATTCGAAGTGTCGTGGATAAGTTCGTCTTCGAGCTCGAGCAGCAGCTCGAGGAGAAGAAGGTGCGTCTGGCGGTCGAAGCGGATGCCCGCGTCTGGTTGGCCGAGAAAGGCTACGACCCGAAGATGGGCGCTCGGCCGATGGCTCGGGTCATCCAGCAACATATCAAAAAGCCCCTCGCCAACGAGCTTTTATTCGGTGAGCTCGTCTCCGGTGGCAGCGTGCGGATCTACACGAACGAGGGCGCGCTCGCCTTCGACATCAACGGGCTGCCGCGCGCGTTGTGACGAACGGACGAATTGCCGGGGACGTGACCGCCCGGATGGGGGTGGGGCGTCTCCGGTTGTCGTGTCGTGGTCAGCGAGCGCGATAGACGATTCGGCCCTTCGTAAGGTCGTACGGGGTGAGCTCCACCGTGACCTTATCCCCGGTGAGGATTCGAATGTAGTGCTTGCGCATCTTCCCGGAGATATGAGCGGTAACGGTGTGACCGTTTTCCAGCTCTACTCTGAATACGGTATTTGGCAGGGTCTCTGTCACCGTGCCTTCCATTTGGATAACGTCGTCTTTTGACATAGTTTTCGTGTTCTGTACTGCGTGGACAGCTCCGGACCCTAAAGCGCCGGGAGTGTACCATAGCTTTGGGGTCAACAGCGGCCGAGACGGTGATCTGGAGTCAGATCGAGTGATGTTTCGGTTGGTGGCCGGTCAGTCGAGATCCAGCGCCTGGCCGCGCTCAAAACGCCTCCACCCGTGTCCGTCCCAGGCATCGATCGGTCGAAAGCGATCCTTGTATCGCATCTTGGGCGAATCCCGAAGCCAGTATCCGAGATAAAGAAAGGGAAGGCCAATCCTGCGCGCCGCCTCGATCTGGGCCAATATCGCAAAGGTACCGGGTGAGCGATCGGAGAATCTCGGCTCGAAGAAGGTGTAAACGGCTGAGATGCCATGCTTCAGAATGTCCGTCACCGCGACGCCAACCAATTGTTCTCCGAGTCTCATCTCGATGAATCGGGTTGATCCACCCCAGCGCTCGACCAGAAACCGACGGTAGCTCTCTTCTGACGCGTCGTCGGCCATGCTTCCCTCGGGATGACGTGCCGTCAGATAACGTCGGTACAGAGCGAAGTGGCTCGCCTTGAAAGAGGGTGGCGTGTCGATCAGGCTCAGCTCGGGCGCGTTCCGGCGCCAGTTGCGCCGCTGCGAGCGGTCGGGAGCGAAAACCGAGACCGGTATGCGCACCGGCACGCAGGCCGAGCATCCGCGGCAGGCCGGACGGTAGATATGGGCGCCGCTGCGCCGGAAGCCTTGATCCACGAGCACCTGATAGGCCGCGCTGTCGATACGGGCCGTCGGGTCGACGAACAGCGTCCGCGCCCGACGATCCGGCAGATAAGAGCAGGTGTGCTCACCGGTCAGATAAAGGGCCAAGTGACGCCCGGCAAGCGTGTCGTCTGCTGCGTTCATGTGGCCTCCGTGTGCCCATGGACGAGGGGGCTGTGCTCGAGTCCGTCGTCCCAGTTGGGGCCGGGGCCGGATTGACGACAGAGGCGATCCAGACGGATGACGAGCTCGTCCCGGGGGATCTCGACAGCGCCCAAGCGGATCAGATGCTGGGTCCGCATCTGACAGTCGATGAGACCGAAACCCCAGTGTGTCAAGCGTTCGCAGAGGTGGACCAAGGCAACTTTCGAGGCGTCGGTGACCCGGCTGAACATGGATTCGCCGAAGAAGGCATGTCCGATGGCGATCCCGTAGAGACCGCCGACCAGATCTCCAGCCTGCCAGACCTCGACCGAGTGGGCGACCCCGCGCCGATGCAGGGCCTCATAGGCCATCACCATCTCAGGCAGGATCCAGGTGCCTCCGTGCTCGTCGCGCGGCGCTGCACAGCCGCGGATGACCCGACTGAAGGCCCTATCCATGGTGACCTGGAATGGCCGCCTGCGCAGCCGCTTGCGCAGACTGCGCGGTACCCTCAGGCGATCCGGGAAGAGCACCGTGCGCGGATCAGGAGACCACCAGAGGATGGGGTCACCGTCGCCGAACCAGGGGAAGATGCCGCGACGGTAGGCGTTCTCGAGTCGATCGGGTGACAGGTCGCCTCCGACTGCCAGCAGCCCGTTGGGGTGGCGCAGGGCATCCCCGACATCGGGAAAGGTCGTCCTGTCGAGGGGATCGAGCCGAGCAATCATCGTTAAATCGCCTAAACCGCGTCCTGAGTGTAGAGGCCGCCGCGTCATTCGAAACGCTCTTTCGGGGACGCCAAAGGCATCCGAGCTGACGCAGTTTAGATCAAAATAATCCAAAGACTGATTCTTGCCGGGGATGGCAAATCATCCGCATCGCCCTGGACCGGCTTTTGATCCATTCGACGGATTGGGAGCTCGGGCATGGTTCCGGTCATGTCTTGATACATCTTAGCCGAGGGTGCCGGTGGACGGCGGGGAGGCTGCCGCTGGCGAGTCCTGACGATAAGGACTGTGGGTTCGCATCTCCTGCAGGTAGTCGTCCATCCCCTCGGCCTCCAGGCTCACGAATCGCGCAATGGCGTCGTGGAAGGCGGGGTCGGCGATCCAGTGGGCCGACCATGTGGGGATCGGAAGGAAGCCGCGGCTGACCTTATGCTCGCCCTGTGCGCCAGGCTCGAAGCGGGCCAAGCCATTCTCGATGCAGTATTCAAGGCCCTGATAGTAGCACGCCTCGAAATGAAGGCTGTGGAAGTCCTGGAAGCATCCCCAGTGACGGCCATAGAGGGAGCGTGCGCCGATCAGATCGAAGGCGGCAGCGACGATGTTTTTGTCGTATTCGGCCAACACCAGTAGAAGGCTCTCGCCCATCGTCTCGCCGATCGTCTGGAAGAAGGGGAGCGAGAAAGTCGGAATTCCGCCGCGCTTGTCGAAGGTGTCGCAATAGAGCCGATGGAATGTCGCCCATTCAGCCTCCGTGACCTGGTCGCCGAGGATGCGGCGAACGCGAACCCCGGCTTCGCTGACCCGGCGACGTTCGCGTTTGACCTTTTTTCGCTTCTCGGCCGTGAAGGTTCCGAGGAAATCATCGAACGAACCGTAGTCCCGGTTGTGCCAGTGGAACTGGCAGCCGACGCGTCTCAGCAGTCCCTGACGCTCGAGCAGCGTCTGCTCGTCTCCTGCGGTGAAGAGCCAATGCAGCGACGAGACCCCGGCATCCTCCGCGACCCGGATCGCACCCTGGATGAGTGTCCGTGCATAGCGCTCGCGCTCCGGAGAATTTCCGGTCAGGAGCCGTGGCCCGGTGGCGGGGGTATAAGGCGAGGCGACCACCAGTTTCGGGTAGTAGCGCAGGCCCTTGCGCCGATAGGCGTCGGCCCAGCTCCAGTCGAAGACAAATTCCCCATAGGAATTGAATTTGAGATAACAGGGCGCGGCCGCGACGAGTCGACCATCCTGATCGCGGAGGGCGAGGTGCTGCGGTACCCATCCCAGCGATTCGCCGACACAAGCATGACGTTCCATTGCGTCGAGGAATTCGTGACGCAGAAATGGGCTGTCGTCCCCAGCCAGTCGATTCCACTGCTCTGCGGGCAGATCCGCGATCGCTGAATGGGTCGTGAGCTTGTACATGGGTACAGGTTTGGAAAGGTTCTTTGCACCAGGGTTGTCGATGAGCCGAAAGGTCACGGATACCGGGCCGCTGCCGATCGGTGCCGTGTTTTCGGTCGGGCCGACTCACTCGTGAGGGCAGAATCGACTGCTCCGTCCTGCGCTCCGACGCCCTCGAGATGACGACCGGTCAGAGCGCTGAGAGCACGCCGAAGAAACCTGCGTTGCCCTGACAGCTTCTTCTCCGCCTGAGCGGATACATGAGGGCATCCCGGGGATGCCCAAGGCGTTGCTCGATCGCTTTCGTTCATCCGTGTCTCGCCAATGTCGTTGCTGCGAGGAAACGCTGATCAAATCGGCATTTCCCGCGACACATGGAGGTGTCACGCTGATCCTTGTCAAGGGATGGCAAATCATCAGCATCTCCTCAAGCGACGCGGAAGTCCCTCCATAGGACGCATCTCGCTGTGGACGCGGTTCAGCGGCCTTTGGCCGCTAAGGCGTCGAGATATTTCTCCGCGTCCAGCGCAGCCATGCAGCCCGTGCCCGCTGAGGTGATGGCTTGACGGTACACATGGTCCATCACATCGCCTGCGGCAAAAACCCCGGGAACCGAGGTGGCCGTGGCATTTCCGTCGATGCCGCTATGGACCTTGATATAGCCGCCCGCCATGTCGAGCTGTCCTTCGAACATCTGCGTATTGGGTTTGTGTCCGATGGCGATGAAGACGCCTAAGAGATCAATGTCCTGTGTCGAGGCGTCAAGGGTGCTCTTGATGCGGATCCCGGTCACGCCCGTCGCGTCTCCCAAGACTTCCTCGAGCGTATGATTCCAGGCGATCCGAACGTTGCCATGCTCGGCCTTCTCGAAGAGATGTTTCTGCAGAATCTTCTCTGCGCGCAGGGCGTCGCGTCGATGGACCAGCGTGACCTCGGACGCGATATTTGAGAGATAGAGGGCCTCTTCGACAGCCGTGTTTCCGCCCCCGATCACAGCCACCTTCTGGTTGCGATAGAAGAAACCATCACAGGTGGCGCAGGCCGACACGCCGCGCCCACGGAATGCCTCTTCCGACGGCAGGCCCAGATACATGGCGCTGGCGCCCGTTGCGATGATCAGGGCGTCGCAGCTATAGACCGCAGAGTCGCCCGTCAGGGTGAAGGGCCGAGCCCCAAGATCGACTGCGTTGATGTGGTCGAAGATGATCTCGGTCTCGAAGCGCTCGGCGTGGCGCCGCATCCGTTCCATCAGCTCGGGACCCTGGACGCCGTCGGGGTCGCCGGCCCAGTTGTCCACGTCGGTCGTCGTCATCAACTGGCCACCCTGCTCCAGACCCGTGATCAGGACGGGACTCAGGTTGGCACGCGCGGCATAAACGGCCGCAGTGTAACCTGCGGGGCCGGATCCCAGGATCAGGAGGCGGCAGTGCTTCGTTTCGCTCATGAGTGAGTACTCCAAGGTTTGCGCTCTGTTTGCCGAGGCGGCTGTTTGAATCAGAAGAGTCGGAAGCTTCCTGAGTGCCGGCTGTGCTGCCGATCGTTCTCATCGAAAGGCCCAGGGTAATGCGCAGGGTATCAAAGGGCTTTCTCCCCAGACGCCCCTGATGTGACTGTCCGAACCAAAGGTCCAAGCGTGAGCCCCTGAACCAGGACCGAAAAGACGACCACGATATAGGTCACTGTGAGCAGGACGTCCCGGACCTCCCCGGGCGGCAACGAGAGTGCCAGGGCCACCGAGATGCCGCCGCGCAGGCCGGCCCACGTCAAGACGGAGATCACGCCCGGCGAGAAGGGGTGCGTGCGACGCATCATGTGGATCGGGATGCCGACGCTGACCAGGCGCGCCGCGAGCACCAGCGGGATCGCTACAAGTCCGGCCAGCATGAACTGGCCGGTCATGCTGATGACCAGCACCTCGAGTCCGATCAGTACGAACAAGACTGCATTCAGGATCTCATCGACCAACTCCCAGAAATCGTCCAGGCGATATCGGGTCTCCTCCGTGACTGCGGTCGCCCGCCCGCGATTGCCGATCAATAGACCGGCGACCACGATCGCAATCGGCGCCGAGACATGTGCATGCTGGGCGATGGCATAGCCGCTCATGGCCACTGCCAGCGTCACCATGATCTCGACCTGATAGTTGTCCGTGCGCTGGATCATGAGGATGGCGATCCAGCCGAGCGCCAGCCCGAACAGGAGCCCACCGAGGATCTCGGTCGCGAGAAGCGACAGGGTCCCGAAGAGCCCCGGGTTGGCCTCCCCGGTTGCGAGGCCGAGCAGCACCATGAAGACGACGACTGCGACCCCGTCATTGAAGAGCGATTCGCCGGTGATCTTGACCTCCAGATCCTTCGGTGCCTTGGCGCTCTTGAGGATTCCAAGCACCGCGATGGGGTCCGTCGGCGAGATCAGTGCCCCGAAGAGCAGGCAGTACAGGAAGGGGACATCAATCGCGAGAATCAGGAAGACAAGATAGATTCCACCCCCGATCAGCAGGGTGGCGCCGAGGACGCTCGCGGAGGCGAGGATCCCGACGGCCCATTTCTGTTTGGCGAGCTCATGGAGATCGACATGCAGGGCGCCGGCGAACAATAGAAATCCCAACATGCCTTGCAAGAGTGCCTCGCCCAGGTCGATGTTGGCCAGCATGAGCTCGACCTCCTGCTCGAGCTCTTGAGCGAACGGCAACGGCAGCAGGAGCAGCAGAGAGAAGGCCAGCGCGATCAGCATCAGTCCGATCGCATTGGGGAGTCTGAGGAAGCGGTCGTTCAGCCAACTGAAGACCGCAGCAAATCCGATGAGCAAAGCCAGAATATCGAAAAGGCGCATCTTCGGGGTCCTTCGGTTGAGGGTCTGTCGCGGCCGAGACATTGCGCTCGGGCCGGCTGCCGCCTCGCTTGGGCAAGCAGCGCCGGATGACGGGCGGAGCCGATCCACGCCCGACTCCTGACCGGAAGCTTGTGATGATTATGCCGCGTCTTGGCCGGATCGGCGTACCTGACGCCTACAAATCTCGGCCTGGGGAGAAGGCGCGGTGGCTTGGCCGACCGTCCACCACTCGCCCATGTCTCAGGACCGTCGAGCGCCCCCGTCTTGACAGCTGCCAAAAGGCAGTCTAAAAGTACCTATTACAGTAAGATGCGAGTGAAATCGTGTGCAAGACGTGAAAAGCGGCGCCTCCGGTGCGCAACCTCTCAGCGACACCAGGCCCTCTCCAGCCGGCCTGATCCGAACCGAGTGTAAAGATATGAAACGGTGGCTTGGTTTTGTCCTGCTCTCTGTCCCGCTAGCCACCGGATTCCTCTCGGGCTGTGCCACGCAGCGAGGCGACGCGGCAGGGCCGCGAGGTGACGTTGTGCTGGCCGGGTTGTCGCAGGTCGGTACCCCCTATGTCTACGGGGGCACGAACCCCGGCGAAGGTCTCGACTGCAGCGGTCTGACCTATTATGCGCACCATGTCGCAGGGGTTCGCATTCCGCGGGTCTCGACGGAGCAGCTTCGGGCCGCCAAGCCTGTCTCGGCTCGACGACTGCGCGCAGGTGATATGGTGTTCTTCCAAACTGGCCCCGGACAGCACCATGTGGGACTGATGGTCGACGAAGGCCGGTTCGTCCATGCCTCGACGTCGCGCCGGCAGGTGCGTCTGGATCGGCTCGATACCCCTTACTGGCAAGCCCGTTTCCTGGGCGCGGGAACCTATTTCGACTGAGCCGCCGGTGGTGAGCCGCCCCAAGATCCATGGGCTCCGGCTCGCCTTTTCAGAGCCAATGTAGCACAATGTCGAGCAGCTTCCGGTCTGGCCGGAGGTGTCCGTGTCACCACAATGTACGAGTAAGGAGTTGACAATGATGTCCGATAAGCCAATGAGCAAGAGCCGTCGTGACGCTGTCAAGATGATGCTGGGTACCGCCGCAGCGATCCCGGTCGTCAATCTGATTGGCTTCGGCACCGCGCGCGCCGATGTCCCCGCGAACGCAGTCGCTGCGAATGACCCGACCGCTGTTGCGCTCAAGTACAACCACGACGCGACACAGTCCGACCGCGCCGCAGCAGCCCGTCCAGGCCTGCCGCCGGAAGAGCAGATCTGTGAGAACTGCCAGTTCCACCTCCCCGACGTCGCCGACGCGGTAGGCGATTGGCACGGTTGCAGCCTGTTCCCCGGTAAGCTGATCAATGTGAACGGCTGGTGTGCCTCCTGGACGCTGAAGGCAGGCTGAGCGACCTCGCAGATCGCCTGGTAACGCCGAAACGGGGCCGTCTGGCCCCGTTTCTCGTTCCGCAAGCGATCTTTAAGGAGACTTCAAGGCTTCGAACGGGTCGATCCGTCGTCATCGCCCGTCTGTCGTCCGGATTCAGTCATGTCATTCAGCATGGATTTTGCGGCGTTTTGAAATAGGGGCGAGATCCCTCGCAGTCGTATCGCGGTGATCCAAATGACATACTCGCAGCAATCCTCCTCCTCGACCTCCGAAATCGCGGAACCCTTTACCGGCGCGATCCGATCCAGCCGCAGCTCTGCACCCAATTTACGTGTTGCGCTCTTTCGCGGGATCGTCTGGGGCCTGATCGGCATGATCTACGCGCCTTTGTTCACGGGTCTTTCGGAGCTGTTCCGAGGTCTCGGCTTCGGCTACTGGACCTACATTGCCGCCGCTGCCGCGGCCGGAGCCGTCGGCGCCGCTCTCTATGGCGCTCGGGAGATCGCCCTGATTGCGACCGGGCTCGGCGTTCTGGTAGGGGTGTTCGTCCTGATGTTGTTCGCCGAGCAGGTCGACGTTCTGCATGTCGCCTTTGCCGCGGCAGCGATGGCGGGTCTCGTCGGTTTGACCGTCAGTTTTCCAGCACGCTGCTCGAGACACGTGCCCGGCAAAACGATGGCGGGACTGGCGACGGGCGCGATTTGCGGCGGCCTGCTGGCGATCGCCGAGCCTCTCCACCCGCAGCCCTTCTCGATCTTTGCAGTGCTGGCCTTCCTCGTGAGCGTCAACGGAGTACTCTATGTTGCGACCGTGCGTTGGTGGCTGGCCTTGTCGTATCGCTTGCGGTGTGAGTCTCGCCCCTGCTACCTGATCGAGTCCTTGGTCATGTCCTTGTTGGCGGGCGTTGCTGCCGGAAGCGTCTGGCTGATGATCGGCCCGCTGCTCGACCTCGATGGAGGGCTCTGGCAAGCGGCAAGCGCAGGGCTGCACGAGGGCATCCCGATGGCGGTGTTCGGCGGGATCTTCGGTGGTGGAGTCGCAGGGATGTTGCTCGAGCTCTTCCGCTTTTCCTGGGTCCACGATCTTTGAACCGATTTGAGCTCCGGTCTCTCGGTGTCGTGAAGGTGCAGGCTTCCACCGGCTCTCATTTTTCACCCCGGACGCGGCTTAAGAGGCATCATGGCGAGAACGGCATCCAGTCGGCAATGGCTCGATCGGCAGCAGAGCGACCCTTATGTCAAACGTGCGCAGCTTGAGGGGTATCGCTCTCGGGCGGCCTACAAGCTCCTCGAGATCCAGGACAAGGATCGAATCCTGCGATCGGGGATGCTTGTCCTGGATCTGGGGGCGGCCCCGGGCAGCTGGTCTCAAATCGCTGCCCGGCTCGTCGGGCCGAGCGGCCGAGTCGTCGCCCTGGATCTGTTGCCGATGGATCCGCTCCCCGGTGTGACGGTTCTGCAGGGGGATTTTCGCGAACCCGAGACGCTCGAGCAACTCGTCCGGACCTTCGACGGAGATGCGCTCCACCTGGTGCTCTCGGATATGGCCCCAAACATGACGGGTATGGCCGCCGTCGACCAGCCGCGCTCCATCTATCTCTGTGAGCTTGCGCTGGATCTGGCGCGAGAGCGGCTGCAACCAGGCGGGTCGCTGGTCGTCAAAGTCTTTCAAGGGACGGGTTTCGAGGAGCTGCTCCGCGACGTGCGCCGCAGCTTCAGGCAGGTGCTCAGTCGTAAACCCAAGTCCTCGCGATCCCAGAGCCGCGAGCTCTACCTTGTCGCCAAGGGCTTTCATCCTTAGGTCGTCAGTGCTAGTTTCGCGAGTCTGACCTCGACGCCTTTGCGTCGGTCCACCATCATCAGGGGCAAGCAGCCGTGAGTGACATGGCGAAAAACATACTTCTTTGGGTGGTCATCGCCATCGTGCTGATGTCCGTGTTCAACAATTTCACAACCGTGCCCACGGCCACCCGAACCCTGACCTACTCCGATTTCATCGAGCAGGTGCGTCAGGGTGAGGTCAAGGAGGTGACGATCCAAGGCCGCACGATCGAGGGTGTCACCAGCGCCGGGCAGCGGTTCACGACCTTTAGTCCGGGCGATGACGGACTCGTGGGCGACTTGCTGAACCACGACGTCGTGATCAAGGCCGCGCCGCCCGAGCAGCAATCCGTCTTGATGCAGGTGCTGATCAATTGGTTTCCGCTCCTGATCCTGATCGCGATCTGGATCTTCTTCATGCGCCAGATGCAGGGCGGTGCAGGTGGTCGTGGCGCCATGTCGTTCGGGAAAAGTCGTGCCCGCATGCTCTCCGAAGATCAGATCAAGGTCACGTTCCAGGATGTTGCCGGTGCGGAGGAAGCCAAGGAAGAGGTCTCGGAGATGGTCGATTTCCTGCGCGATCCCGGCAAGTTCCAGAAACTCGGCGGCAAGATCCCCAAGGGCGTCCTCATGGTCGGACCGCCCGGGACCGGGAAGACACTCCTCGCCCGTGCGATTGCCGGCGAGGCCAAGGTGCCTTTCTTCACCATCTCCGGCTCGGACTTCGTCGAGATGTTCGTCGGTGTCGGCGCCTCGCGCGTCCGCGACATGTTCGAGCAGGCGAAGAAGCATGCGCCCTGCATCATCTTCATCGATGAGATCGATGCCGTCGGCCGGCACCGTGGCGCAGGTCTGGGCGGCGGTCATGACGAACGCGAGCAGACCCTGAATCAACTCCTGGTCGAGATGGATGGGTTCGAAGGGAACGAGGGTGTCATCGTCATCGCGGCAACCAACCGTCCCGACGTGCTTGATCCCGCACTCCTGCGGCCTGGTCGTTTCGACCGTCAGGTGGTCGTTCCGCTGCCCGATGTCCGTGGTCGCGAGCAGATCCTCAAGGTGCATATGCGCAAGATCCCGGCCGCCGAGGACGTGAAGGCGTCGGTCCTGGCGCGCGGGACTCCCGGCTTCTCGGGCGCGGATCTCGCCAATCTGGTCAACGAGGGTGCACTCTTCGCCGCGCGCGCCAACAAGAAGATGGTCGACATGGACGATATGGAGAAGGCGAAGGACAAGATCATGATGGGTGCCGAGCGCCGCTCCATGGTGATGTCCGACGAGGAGAAGCGCCTGACCGCCTACCATGAGTCGGGCCACGCGATCGTCGGCCGGCTCGTGCCCGACCATGATCCGGTCCACAAGGTCAGCATCATTCCTCGTGGCCGAGCCTTGGGCGTCACCCTCTTTTTGCCCGAGGATGACCGGTTCAGCTACAGCAAGCAGCGCCTGGAGAGCAGTATCTCGAGCCTCTTCGGCGGGCGTCTGGCCGAGGAGCTGATCTTCGGTCCCGAGAGCGTGACCACAGGCGCGCAGAACGATATCCATCGGGCGACCGAGATCGCGCGCAATATGGTCACCAAGTGGGGTCTTTCCGATAAACTCGGTCCCTTGACCTACAGCGAGGAAGAGCAGGAGATCTTCTTGGGGCATTCGGTGACGCAGCACAAGAGCGTTTCGGACGAGACGACTCACCTCATCGATGAAGAGATCCGCAACGTCATCGAGCGCAACTACGAGCGGGCACGAGGTCTGCTCCTCGCCAACATGGACAAGCTGCATGCGATGTCCGATGCGCTCATGAAGTACGAGACCATCGACGCCGAGCAGATCGGCGATATCATGTCTGGACGTCCGCCCAGGCCACCAAAGGACTGGGACGACGAGGAGACGGGTGGGCGACATGCCGGACGACGATCCGGCAGTGACGGCGCTGTTGGTGCCGACCAGGAGCCTGACGCAGGGACGGTCGGCCGCCCCGCCAGCGAGCATTAGCAGGGACAGGAGGAGAGGCATGTCGACCCGTCGTTATTTCGGGACGGATGGTATTCGGGGACGGGTCGGCGAGGGCATGATCACGCCCGACTTCGTGTTGAAGTTGGGTTGGGCGGCTGGTCGTATCTTCGGTCAGGGCAATGGCGGCAAGGTGCTGATCGGAAAGGACACGCGCATCTCGGGCTACATGTTCGAGTCGGCCCTGGAGGCGGGTCTGGTCGCGGCCGGTGTAGACATCAGGCTATTGGGGCCCATGACGACGCCGGGCGTGGCCTATCTGACGCGGACCTTTCGCGCCTCGGCGGGGATCGTCATCACCGCCTCGCACAACCCTTACGACGACAACGGCATCAAATTCTTCTCGCCGGACGGGGACAAACTCCCGGATGCCCTGGAGGAGGCGATCGAGGCCGAGTTGGATCAACCTCTGCACACCGTCGATTCCGCGTCGCTTGGCAAGGTCAAGCGGATCGAGGACGCCAACGGGCGTTACATCGAGTTCTGTAAAAGCACGATCCCTGCCAGCATGAACTTTCGGGGCATCAAGGTCGTGGTCGACTGCGCCAACGGCGCGACCTATAACACAGCTCCCTATGTCTTCGAGGAACTGGGCGCGGAGGTGGTTCGGCTCGGTACTCAGCCTGACGGATTCAACATCAACCGCGGTGTGGGCTCGACTGATCCGGATGCCATCCGCCAGGCAGTCGTGCGCGAGGGCGCGGATCTGGGGATTGCCTTCGACGGCGACGGCGATCGGGTGCTGATGGTCGATTCAAAGGGTCGGCTGGTCGATGGCGATCAACTGCTCTATGTCATCGCGAAGGAGCGTTCCGCCAGCGGGATGATGCGTGGCGAGGTCGTTGGAACCCTCATGAGCAACCTGGGTTTCGAGCATGCCCTTGGACGCCTCGGCGTCGGGTTCGTGCGAGTCCAGGTGGGTGACCGCTACATCATGGAGCACCTGAAACAATCCGACGGCATCCTCGGCGGCGAGCCGTCCGGGCACATCATCTGTCGCGATCGGACCAGCACAGGCGACGGAATCGTCGCGGCCCTTCAAGTCCTGGCTGGGCTCAAGCGACTGGATGTCAGGCTGGATGAGGTCTGCGGAGAGGTCGAAGCCTATCCTCAGGTGTTGATCAATGTTCGTTTGGACAGGCGCCGGGACATCGTCGCTCTGCCCGCCGTTCAGGACGCGCTCTTCAACGCGGAGCGTGACCTCGCGGATCGCGGACGCATCCTGCTCAGGTCCTCCGGGACCGAGCCACTGGTCCGTGTCATGGTCGAGGGTGTCGATGAAAGTGAGGTCAAGCGGCTTGCCGAGAGGCTTGCCGATGTCGTCCGAGCGGAGATTGCAACCCCGGCCGACCGGGCGGGCTAGCGAGACGCCGATGATTTGCCATCCCTGGCAAAAATCAGGACGCGATTCGAAAACCCGATTTCCGAATCGCTCCATCTCAAGTTGCTTGGGCGACTGAAAATGAGGGCACACCCATGTGCCGGGTAACGCTGATTCAATCGGCGTGACCCTTTGCGATTTGTTTGAAATCAAGCGCCAGCTCGATCGTCCATTCACACAGCTTCGACGTCGTGCCGTCTGTCACATCGCCCGCGACGCCGTCCTGCTGGCGGTCCGTGGAAGCGGACGAAGATCTTAAGATCTGCGACAGATTCCCGCCGCTCGCGTGACTGGTTGATTGAGGCCCTTTGGTTGGGTGCGGGCGCCGGAGCCTCCCAATCCGGCCCCAAATCTTGAGCCGCGGCGCCAATTGCCGGAGAATGCCGGCTGCCTGGGCCTTGACCCGGGTTTTTTCGCGCCGATAGGCACACCCGGCCGAGCTGGTTCCCAGTCTTTGGGTCGAGGGTGACCCTCTCGATCCGTACGCCCATCCCGCCCCGCCCATAGGAGTCCTCGATGGTGGCGACCAACTCGATCCATGGCATGTGGTCGACCCGACTGGCCTTCATCCTGGCCGCCAGTGGGTCGGCTGTCGGTCTGGGGAACATCTGGCGTTTCCCATACACCGCCGGCGAGTATGGTGGCGGAGCCTTCGTGTTGGTCTATGTCCTCTGTGTCGCGGTGATCGGAATTCCTATCATGATGGCCGAGATCATGCTCGGTCGGCGCGGCCGCCAGAGTCCCATCAACACGATGCGAACCCTGGCCAAGCAGGAAGGGCACTCGGGCGCCTGGCAGTTGCTGGGTTGGATGGGAATCCTTGCGGGTTTCCTCATCCTCTCCTTCTATAGCGTGATCGCCGGTTGGACGATGGGCTATGTGTTCCGAGCGGCCAGCGGGATGTTCACCCACATCGACGCAAGCGGCGCGGGAGAGATGTTCACCGGATTGATCGGTGACGCGGAGCGGCTGCTCGCCTGGCACACGATCTTCATGGTGCTGGTCGTCCTCGTCGTCGCCCGCGGCGTGGCCGGGGGCCTTGAGAAGGCCGTCCGCATCCTGATGCCGGCCTTGTTCCTGCTGCTGGTCGTGATGGTCGTTTACGGTATCAGGGCCGGTGATTTCGACGCTGCGGTCCGGTATCTGTTCGAGCCTGATTTCGCTGAGCTTCAGGGCAAGGCCGGCGAGGCGATCCTCAGTGCCATGGGTCAGGCCTTCTTCAGCCTGAGCCTCGGGATGGGCGCCATCATGATCTATGGCTCTTATTTGAAGCGAGATTCTTCGATCGCGCAGAACACCATGCTCGTCGCCGGGCTGGATACCCTGGTCGCCATCTTGGCGGGTCTGGCCATCTTCCCCATCGTCTTCGCCAATGGTCTCGCTCCCGACAGCGGTCCGGGCCTGATCTTCCAGACCTTGCCGATCGCCTTTGGAGAGATGCCGGGTGGAGCCTTCTTCGGAACCCTTTTCTTTGTTCTCTTGTTGTTTGCTGCCTGGACCTCGGCAATCTCGCTCCTCGAGCCGCTGGTGGCCTGGCTGGTCGAGAACTTGAGCTTCAGTCGAGTCCGTGCGGCGGTTCTGGGCGGCATCACCGTCTGGCTGCTCGGGATTGCCTGTCTCTTGTCACTGAACGCTTGGTCCGAGGTGAAAATCTTCGGGAAGGGGTTCCTCGATCTCTTTGACTTCCTGACCGCCAATATTCTGCTGCCCTTGGGTGGCGTCTTGATCGCCGTTTTT
>RRYU01022210.1_pt1 | contig 53680 bp, 50 predicted proteins | sample 2162651 | NCBI WGS metagenome assembly RRYU01 (sample SAMN10267283, study PRJNA491782) | microbial mat metagenome | isolation source: biomat in the production well | place: Japan: Minami-Kanto gas field, natural gas well KTG3 | collected 2017-06
TTTTTAGAGTGGAGAAAAGTTCCGGCACCACTACGAGGTCAATTAGTGCGAGAAATGGCTAATGCCCTGCGTGATAAAAAAGATGCGCTTGGAAGTTTAGTAACTTTAGAAATGGGTAAAATCAAGCAGGAGGGTGATGGGGAAGTGCAAGAAATGATCGATATTGCTGATTTTGCAGTAGGTCAATCAAGAATGTTGTATGGTAAAACCATGCACTCCGAAAGACCAGACCATAGAATGTATGAACAGTGGCATCCGCTTGGACCGATTGGTGTAATATCAGCGTTTAATTTTCCAGTGGCAGTATGGGCTTGGAATGCATTCATCGCAGCAATTTGTGGAGATACAACTATTTGGAAGCCTTCCTCCAAAGCCCCATTAACTGCAATAGCAGTACAAAATATTTGCAATGAAGTCCTTGAACGAAGTGGACATCCCGGAATATTTAGTTTAGTCATTGGACGTGGGTCAACGGTTGGCGAAGAATTAATTAATGATAAAAAATTACCTTTAATTTCCTTTACCGGTTCAACCGCAATGGGGAAAAGAGTTTCAGAGGTTGTCGCTAAAAGATTAGGGCGAACAATATTAGAACTTGGTGGCAATAATGCAATTATTGTTGATGATACCGCCGATATGGATATGGTTATTCCTGCCGTAGTATTTGGAGCTGTAGGTACTGCCGGGCAACGATGCACCAGTACGCGAAGAATCATTATCCAAGAAAGTTTATATAAAAATTTCGTTGAGAGACTAGTCAATGCATATAAACAAGTAAAGATCGGTGACCCGATCAAACCCGGTACTTTAATGGGCCCGATTGTTGATGGTTCTGCTGTAGAAGTATATAAAGATGCCATTGATAAAATTAAACAGCAAGGCGGTGAAATTTTATATGGTGGAAATCCAATTAAAGGCGATGGATATTTTGTTGAACCAACAATAGTAAAAGCTAAAAATGAATGGAAAATTGTACAAGACGAGACATTTGCGCCAATTTTATATATTATTACTTATAAAAATATTGAAGAAGCAATAAATATTCATAATGATGTCCCCCAAGGACTATCATCATCAATGTTTACCAAAAATGTACTGAATGCCGAGAAATTTCTATCAGATCGCGGAAGTGATTGTGGTATCGCAAATATCAATATCGGAACATCCGGAGCGGAAATTGGCGGTGCGTTCGGTGGCGAAAAAGAAACAGGTGGTGGACGTGAATCGGGTTCCGATGCGTGGAAGCAATATATGCGGAGACAAACCAATACAATAAATTGGAGTACTGAGTTGCCGTTGGCGCAGGGAATTAAATTTGATTGGGGTTAATTTTTAACAAAATGAGTTGTCATTCTGAACGGAGTGAAGAATCTCAGACGTTTAGTGAAATAACAGATTTTAGGGATTCTTCGTCGTTCCTCCTCAGAATGACAATATGTTTCTTATTTAAATAGTACAATATATTTAAAAAAAAGATTAAAAAATATTATAGGAGTATTAATGATAAAGATTTCAGCAAACGAAGTAAGAAATACAATAAAAAAACATATGTTGGCAGACGGTTTTGAACCGGTAATCGATCTGGAAAAAAGTAAAGGTAGCTGGTTTGTAGATAAACGTGATAATAAAAAGTATCTTGATCTATTTTCTATGTTTGCATCAATGCCAATTGGCTATAACCATCCATACTTACTTGAGCGTGCAGACGAATTTCGAGATGTGGCTATCAATAAACCAACTAATTCCGACATATATTCAACGGAGATGGCAGATTTTGTCGATACCATGGCGAGGATTGCCCAGCCGTCTTATTTACCCTATGCATTCTATATCTCCGGCGGAGCTTTAGGTGTAGAGAATGCACTTAAGGCATCCTTTGATTGGAAGGTTCGTAAAAATATTGCGCAAGGAAATGGCGAACTTGGTTCGAAAGTCATACATTTCCATGGTTGTTTTCATGGAAGAACCGGCTATACTCTTTCTTTAACTAATTCGCATGATAAACGCAAGACGATGTACTTTCCAAAGTTTGATTGGCCAAGAATCTCTACACCGGCTGTTAAATTTCCATTAAATGAAGGAAATTTAAAGACAGTTAAAGAACTTGAAAAACAAGCACTTAACGAAATCAAGAAAGCAATCAAAGATAATCCCAACGATATTGCAGCACTGATCATTGAACCGATACAAGGTGAAGGGGGTGATAATCATTTTCGGAACGAATTCATGAAAGAACTTAGAATTATTTGTAATGAAAATGATATTATGTTTATTTTTGATGAAGTTCAAACTGGGATTGCTCTAACCGGAAAAATGTGGGCACATGAACATTTTGGCAAGGATGCGCTACCGGATATGATATGTTTCGGAAAAAAGACTCAGGTTTGCGGTTTCTTTGCTAGTAAAAGAATCGATGAAGTAGAGCATAATGTTTTTCACGAGTCAGCTCGACTAAATTCGACTTGGGGTGGCAATTTAACCGATATGGTCAGATTTAAAATGTATCTTGAAGTGATCAAGAAAGAGAACCTTGTTGAAAAAGCCGCAGAAACAGGTAAATATTTGCTAAATGAGATAATTAAACTACAGACTGATTTTCCGAAAGTCATATTTAACGCTCGAGGAAAGGGATTATTCTGTGCTATGGATTTAGAGTCTGGAGAACTGCGTGATAAATTGCGGGGATTAATTCAGGAAGAAGGTACAATAATGCTCGGATGCGGTCCCAAAACAATCCGATTCAGACCTCCTGTAAACATCTCTAAGGACGAAATTGATTTTGGGATAAATAGCATACGGAAAGCATTAAAGCGTCTGTGAGTCAGCTTAAAAATATTGGAATTGTATATATAGTTTCTACACCAATTGGAAATTTAGGTGACATTACATTTAGAGCGATTGAGGTTCTAAAATCAGTTCCATTGATAGCTGCCGAAGATACTCGTAAAACTAAAATATTGCTTAATCATTATCAAATTTCAACGCCGCTTATCAGTTATTATGAGCACAATCACTTTTCAAGAATTGATAAGATTATTGGACATCTAAAAGATGGAAATAATATTGCAGTTGTAACTGATGCTGGTACTCCGGGTGTGAGCGATCCAGCTTACAAATTAATAAGAGAAGCGATAGCTAATGGTTCAAAAGTTGAATCAATACCGGGAGCTTCAGCAGTGTTAGCAGCTCTAATTTCATCGGGTCTGCCGACTGATAGATTTATATTTGAGGGATTTTTACCGCCCAAAAAAGGTAGAAAAAAACGATTGCAGGCATTGGAACAGGAAACTGCGACAATAATATATTTCGAAAATCCTAAACGGATAAAACGGACACTTACAGATATATTAGAGATTATAGGAAATCGCCCTGCGGTTGTTTGCCGTGAGCTAACGAAAATCTACGAAGAAATTTATCGTGGAACAGTTGAGGAGCTTTTAGCGTACTTTTCTAAGAATGAAGTACGTGGAGAATGTGTAATACTAATTGGCAAGGATGAACAGAATGTCCACTTTAATTAGAGGTAAATTTATCACATTTGAAGGAATTGACGGTTGCGGTAAGTCAACACAGGTGCAGATGCTTGTTGATAAAATAAAACAATTAAAAATGGAAATTATTACAGTACGCGAACCGGGTGGCACAAGGATTTCGGAATCAATACGAGATATATTGTTATACCGTGATACGCATGAATTGGGCGAAAGAACAGAAGCCTTATTAATGACAGCAAGCCGTGCTCAATTGACAAAAGAAATTATATTACCGGCCTTGGAAAATGGCACATGGGTCATTGCCGATAGATATGCAGATTCAACAATTGCTTATCAAGGTGGTGGAAGGGAAGTGAGCTTAGATTCGCTAGAAAAGCTAAATCAATTTGCAACATATAACACAATACCTGATTTAACTATATTTATTGACATTGCTCCGGAAGAAGGGGTAAAACGGCAAAAAACTAAACTAGATAGAATTGAACAAGCAGGAATCGATTTTCAAAATCGAACACGAGAAATTTATCTACAATTAGCAGAAAAATATCCTGATAGAATAGTTATTATCAATGGCCAACAAGATATTAATACTATTCATAATGAAATTTGGAAAATATTTAACAATAGAATGTTAGAGAAATTAAATGACTAAAAAATTAAAGTTTATTTTAACCAGTATTGGTTTATCTATAATTGCGGTAGTTGTTTTTGCAGCTTCTAAAAACGATATCTACGCTGATATAATGAAGTCCCAGAAACTTGTTAATGATGTTTACAAAAATTTAATAATCAATTATGTTGATGATTTTGATATAAAAGCATTTACTCGTGCCAGCATTGAAGATATGCTAAGTGAATTAGACCCTTATACCGTCTTGATTAAGACAGAAGATCGGCACGATCTTGATCTGCTAACAACCGGAAAATATGGAGGAATCGGTATTCAAATCGGTAAACGCGAAGATAAGCTCACAGTTATTGCACCAATGGATGACACACCTGCTAAAAAAGCGGGAATTGCGAATGGAGACGTAATTGTTAAAATTGATAGTATCCTAACCTCTAAATTAAGTTTAGATGTTGCTTCAGAAATGATTCGTGGTGAGAGTGGAACAAAAGTAAAGCTTACAATTGAACGGTTTGGCAATGAAGAATTGTTAGAATTTGATTTAGTGAGAGCTGAAATAACTGTTAAGGATGTAGCGTATGCAGAAATGATTACTGATGATGTTGGATATATTCGGTTAACAAGATTTTCAAAAAACTCAGGACCGGAAATGCGAGCTGCATTAAATAAATTTAAAGAGAATGGGGCGTCTGCCTTTATATTAGATCTGCGAAATAATCCAGGTGGATTGCTTGGCTCATCTATAGAAATATTGGAAATGTTAGTACCGAAGGATGAATTATTACTGACAACAAAAGGTCGTAATAAGGAATCGAATCGGTCAATTTATTCGAAGAGAGAGCCTATCATTCCAAAAGAAATGGAGATCATTGTATTGATCAACGAAGGTAGCGCTTCGGCTAGTGAGATTATTGCCGGAACCTTGCAAGATTTAGACCGGGCAGTGATTATGGGAAAGCAATCCTATGGGAAAGGACTTGTGCAATCGGTTGTAGGACTTGATAAAGATCATGCTTTGAAAATTACAACTGCAAAATATTATACACCGAGCGGACGGTTAATCCAAAAACCGGGATATGTAAGTGAAGAATTTGTCGTGAGTAAAACTGATCAAGATTCTATATTTTCGACGAGTGGAGGTCGTAAGGTAAATGGTGGAGGAGGTATAAAACCTGATTTTGAGATAGAAGTTGATTATAATTATCCACTTACTTATGAATGTCTCAGAAAAGGAGCTTTTATTAGTTTTGTGCAAACTCAAAAACAGTCATATACCTCTTTGGATGAAGTTAAAAATGATAATCAATTATTAGACAAGTTTGAAACTTTCATCAAAGAAATTGATTTGGAAGTAGTTACTCCCGGTGAAAAAGCGCTGACTGATACTAAAACAAAGCTAACAAAAATTGATAGTACAAACGCAGAATTGAATAATGCATTTCTAATTATCGAGAATTTCATTAATAATCATGAAAATACTTTATTCAAAAAGGAAAATGAAAAATTATCCGAATTTCTATTTGAGGAATTTGCAAGTGTTTATGAAGGAGAAAATGGCAGATTCAAGGAAATGCTGCAATATGATAAAACTGTAAACGAAGCTTTAATAGTTCTAAAAAATAATACCGTTTATAAAGGTGTTTTTGCAGTAGAAAATTGAAAAATATATTATAAATTCTACTCGTTGTTTGGGCGATTAGCTCAGGTGGTTAGAGTGCTTGCTTGACATGCAAGAGGTCACTGGTTCAAGTCCAGTATCGCCCACAGTTTAAACCATGCCAATTTTTAGTTTTTAGCTAATGTAAATATTATTGTAATATCAATAGTATTCGTTAAATTTGACCCCATAAATAGACGATATTCGATAACATAGAATACAATGACATTTGATATATATTATATTTTACTTTCAAGCAATCCACGGATTGTGCAATCGTAGTGCACCCAACCAATCTCGCATCAAACATTTAAGCCGCCTTTTTGTCAATAGTGAAAAATATCACAATTACATTTCCTGATAAGACTACTCGTTCATATCCAAAAGGTATAACTGCCTTGGAAATCGCTAATTCAATAGGGGAGCGATTAGCTAATGCAACAGTTGCCGCAAAAATTGATGATTTACTCGTTGATGCGACTTTTTCAATTCAAAATGACGCGAATGTAACTCTTTTAACGGGAGATTCACCTGAAGGACAAGATGTTTTGCTGCACAGCACAGCGCATTTAATGGCACAAGCCGTAAAAGCATTGTTTCCCAAAGCAAAGGTGACAATTGGGCCTGCTATAGAAAATCGCTTTTACTATGATTTTGACATTGACGGTACTTTTTCTGATGAAGACCTACAAAAGATCGAAGAAAAGATGCATGAATTAGCAAAGAATGATTATGCGGTTTCTAAGAAAGAATTGTCACGCGATGAAGCAATAAAATTATTTCAGGATATGAATGAATCCTATAAAGTTGAAATTATAAAGGATATCGATCCAATTGAAAAACTAACCGCTTATCAACAAGATGATTTCATTGATTTGTGTCGCGGGCCACACGTTCCATCTACAGGGAAAATTAAACATTTTAAAATATTAGAATCGTCGGGAGCCTATTGGCGTGGCGATGAAAAAAATAAAATGTTACAGCGCATTTATGGAACTGCTTTTGGCAGTAAGCAGGCCTTAAAAGATTATTTACATTTTTTAGAAGAAGCAAAGAAAAGAGATCATCGTAAGCTTGGCAAGGAATTAAATATCTTTACTTTTGATGAAGAGGTTGGTCCGGGTTTACCTTTATGGCTTCCAAATGGTACCGTCATTATTGAAGAATTGGAGAAATTGGCAAAGGATATTGAGCGCCGAGCAGGATATACTCAAGTTCGTACTCCACATTTAACAAAAGGAAAATTATACGAAAAATCCGGTCATTTAGCTCATTATAAGGATAGTATGTATCCCGCCATGGATGTGGATGGTATGGATTATTACGTCAAGCCGATGAACTGTCCACATCATCATAAAATTTATGATTCATCAAAACGCAGTTACCGCGATTTACCAATCCGACTTTCAGAATATGGAACTTGTTATCGTTATGAGAAATCCGGGCAATTATTTGGATTGATGCGTGTACGTAGTATGCAAATGAATGATGCACATATTTATTGCCGACCCGACCAATTTAAACAAGAGTTTTTAGCGGTATGCGATCTATATTTTAAATATTTTGAAATATTTGGTATCGAAAAATACCAAATGCGTCTAAGTCTGCATGATTCCGACGGATTAGGCAAAAAATATGTTGACGAACCTGAATTATGGATTAAGACTGAAAAAATAGTTAAAGAAGCTCTAAAAGAGGGTGGCTTTAATTATGTAGAAGTTGAGGGAGAGGCCGCATTCTACGGTCCCAAAATTGATGTACAGGTGTGGAGTGCAATTGGAAAAGAATTTACTCTTGCAACAAACCAGGTTGATTTTGCCCAACCGGGAAGATTTGGCCTTACATATACCTCAGAAGACGGGAGTGAAGAAACTCCCCTATGCATACATCGGGCACCTCTGAGTACGCACGAAAGAATGATCGGATTTTTAATTGAACATTATGGCGGGGATTTCCCACTGTGGTTAGCACCGCAACAAGTTGCGGTTTTGTCGATATCCGAAAAAACAAATGAATATGCAAAAAATATTTATGATAAATTATTCGATTCTGAAATTAGGGTAATGCTTGATGACAGACCTGATAAAATTGGTGCAAAAATCCGTCAAGCTGAACTTGATAAAGTTAATGTAATGATCATTGTTGGAGAAAAAGAGAAAGACACTAAAACAATATCAGTACGTCGTAGATTTAGCGGGGATTTGGGATCAATGAAGCTTGAAGAATTAATTGAACAGTTACAAGACGAAATTAAACTAAGGAGAAATACAAATCGCAAAGAAAATTAAAATTCGCGTAAACGAGGAAATCAGAGCCGAAAAAGTTAGGTTGATTGATGCTGACGGTAACCAGGTAGGAGTTGTTAGCGTTGCAAAGGCACTTGCTGAAGCTCGTGATGCAGAATTAGATTTAGTGGAAATATCGCCTAATGCGAAGCCACCGGTATGTAAAATATTAGATTACGGAAAGTTCAAATACGAAGAACAAAAACGTGATCAACAGAGCAAGAAAAAACAACATGTTGTAAAAGTTAAAGAAATTCGATTGCGCCCACGAATTGATCAACATGATTTAGAAACTAAAGTAAATATGGGTCGCAAATTTCTTAAAGAAGGATGTAAATTAAAGGTTACATTAATGTTTCGCGGACGTGAGTTGTCACGTCTTGATTTAGGCGAAATAGTGCTAGAAAAAGTTGCAGAGATGCTTGCTGATATAGCTGAGATCGAAAAACGAGATCCAATGGAAGGCAGAAGATTAACAGTAATGTATGCTGCAAAGTAGGAGATAGAGATGCCAAAACAAAAAACACGACGCGCTGCAGCTAAACGTTTCAAATTAACCGGAAGCGGAAAACTAAAGCGCAACAAAGCAAACCATAGACACATGCTCATTAGACGTTCTAAAAGCGCAAAGCGCAAAATGCGTAACGCAGGTTTAGTTGATAAATCTGACGAACGTAAAGTACGTCGTATGTTGTCGGTTTAAGGAGGGATAGATGCCAAGAGCAAACAGTTCTGTCCCAAGGCATAGAAGACATCGAAAAATAGTAAAGCAGGCCAAGGGCTACTATGGTGCCCGGAGCCGCATATTTTCAGCTGCTAAAGACGCGGTCTGGAAAGCAGGTACTTATGCTTACCGAGATCGTCGACAGAGAAAACGGCAATTCCGTCGCCTCTGGATTACGCGGATAAATGCTGCGGCCCGGTTAAACGGATTGTCCTATTCTGCTTTTATTGCCGGTATGAATACCAATGGATTAGAGCTAAATCGAAAGGTTTTAGCAGATTTAGCAGTTCATAATCCAAATGCGTTTTCAGAACTGGTAAAATCGATTCAAAAATAACTATGTCTTTGAAAGACAAAATCGGGGCAGTTCGGGATAATTTCCGAACTGCCATCGAGACTTTTCCGAACGATCCCAAGCAAATAGATGAATTACGTATAAGATTTTTAGGACGTAAAGGAGAAGTTGCACAACTTTTCAATGCGATGGGTTCTATTGCAGTAGAAGATAAAGCAAAGGTTGGTAAATTGCTTAACGAGTTAAAGGTAGAGCTTCAATCAGCATTTGAAAACGCCATTCAAAAAGTCAGCCTCAAACAAAAAACTACTAAAACCGGCAATAATGACTTTACCTTACCCGGAATTGGATTACCAATTGGTTCAATTCATCCTATTGAACAAACTTTAACGGAAGTGAAGGATATTTTTAAATCCATTGGATTTTCAATCGCCTATGGTCCTGAGATTGACGATGAATATCATAATTTTGAAGCGCTAAATATCCATAAACATCATCCGGCCCGAGATATGCAGGATACCTTTTTTGTAGAAGATAACGCTGTCTTACGCACACACACATCGAATGTCCAAATTCACTTAATGGAAAATCAAGAACCTCCAATTCGATATATTGTCCCGGGCAGAGTTTATCGCAATGAGGCAATTAGTTATAAAAGTTTTTGTCTGTTTCATCAAGTCGAAGGGCTTTATGTTGATAAAAATGTATCTTTTTCTGAATTAAAAGGTACATTGGATTATTTTGTCCGCCGCATGTTCGGCGATAATGTTAAAATAAGATTTAGGCCAAGTTATTTTCCATTCACCGAACCAAGCGCCGAAGTAGATATTTGGGATACCGAGCGAAATCAATGGTTGGAAATTTTAGGATGTGGAATGGTTAACCCAAAAGTATTTGACAATGTTAGTTACGATTCAAGTATTTGGCACGGATACGCATTTGGCATGGGGATTGAACGCATTGCCATGCTGAAGTATAAAATTCAAGATATACGTCATTTTTACCGTAATGATGTGCGCTTTTTGGAGCAATTCTGATGCGAATTTCACTTAATTGGCTAAAACAATATGTTGATATAAAGGAAACTCTGCAAGAGCTCGCAGAAATGCTAACAATGCTTGGTTTTGAAGCTGAAATTGCTACTGATCTATCAAATTTAAAGAAAATTGTAACTGCCAAAGTTGAGAAAGTTGAAAAACATCCTAATGCCGATAAATTAACTGTTTGTCTAGTTAATGACGGTAAAGACATAGTTTCGGTCGTCTGCGGAGCTCCTAATGTGGAAGCCGGGCAAAAAGTTGTATTTGCAAAAGTAGGTGCAATCTTACCCAGTGATTTTGAGATTAAGAAAGCTAAAATTCGCGGTGAAACAAGTTTTGGAATGATTTGCGCCGAAGATGAATTATGTATTTCAGATAACCATGAAGGGATAATGGTATTACCGGAAGATACAAAAATTGGGATACCCATTAGTGAAGTTTTGAATGAAAAATATGCAGCGCTTGAATTAGACATCACACCAAATAGACCTGATGCATTATCACATTATGGAATAGCACGTGAAGTTGCTATGCAGACTAATCGGAAATTGAAATTCCCGGAAATAAAAGCAAATAAACCATCTAAAACCACCGAGAAAGTGACAATAAATATATCTGATGCTGAGGGTTGTCCGCGCTACATTGCAGGAGTTGTTGATAATATTCAAATTGGTGAAAGTCCAAACTGGATGAAGGATTTACTTAAGTCAGCCGGACAAAGAAGTATCAACAATGTAGTAGATATTTCAAATTTTGTATTATTGGAAATAGGGCATCCGACCCATATATTTGATTTTGTACATTTACCAAATAATACAATAGGAGTGAGGCGGGCTACCAAAGGCGAAAAATTCACTACACTTGACGAAGAAAAGCACACACTCGATACGCATCATTTACTAATCACTGATGGAAATGCACCAATCGCTTTAGCGGGAATAATGGGCGGTTTAGGTTCAGCTGTTAATAATGATACCAAAAAAGTATTGATTGAAAGCGCCTATTTTGATCCGATTACAATTAGAAAAGGTTCAAAATCATTAGGAATGTTGACGGAATCATCACGAAGATTTGAACGTGGAGCCGATCCTGATGGTGCGGTAATAGCGTTTTGGAGAATTGTTGCATTACTGCAAGAATATGCCAATGGTGAACTTGTCTCTGTTATGATTGATAGCTATCCAAGAAAAATTATTCAGCCTAAAATAGTTTTACGTAAATCCGAATTGGATATTGTTGCCGGATGTGAAATAGCGAATAATTTCATTGAAAAATCTTTATCCGGTTTGGGAATTATATGGAACACAACTAAGAAAGGGATTTGGGAGTGTATTCCCCCAAGTTACCGTCCTGATTTAATGAATGAGATAGATCTAATTGAAGAAATAATTCGTGTTTATGGGTATGACAATGTACCAATAAGCTCCTGTTATGGCAGTTTGTTCAATTATTCCACTCCTGACCCAAGAGTAGATATATCTAAAATAATTAATATATTAAGCGGTATCGGATTTAATCAATGTTATAACAATTCACTTTTATCTAAGGAAGAAGCTAAGTTATCTGGACAAAATCCTGTAAAGACTATCAATCCCTTAAGTGAAAATTTTTCTGATCTTCGTACTTCTTTATTGCCCGGACTATTAAAAAATATTGACTTCAATATTAATAATGGTAACAAAGATTTAAGATTATTTGAAATAGGGCAGATACATGCCCAAGCTGTAAAAGGATTTAAGGGTATAACTGAAAAGTCTCGGTTAGCAGCAGTAGTTTATGGCGTCAATACTAATTCAAACGTTCATTCTGAAAAAGTTCAACAACAATCATTTTACACTTTAAAAGGATATTTAGATAACTTTCTTAAATCAATTTTAAACAAAAATCCAAAATATTTAGAAACTGAACATATCGAATATGAAAAATGTTTTAACATAAATATAGCCGATAAAAATATTGGATTTGCCGGAATCATAAGTACCAAGCTAATCAAAAATTTGAAGTTGGATATTGAAAAAGAAGTGTTTGGCTTTGAATTCGATATTGATACATTATTAGAATTATTAGCCGAACCTATTTTTTATACTCCAATCTCCAAATATCCAACTATTGAAAGAGACTTGAATTTTGTGATCAACGAATCGGTAAACGCGGGAGAAATCATTGATAAGATACTGAGCATGAAATTTTCTCGATTAAAATCTATCACACCTACGAATATATTCCGTCATGATAGTATTGGGGAAAATAATAAGAGCATCGTCTATAGTCTAATCTTTCAAGATGATACCAAAACACTTGAAGACAAAGATGTAAATTCAATTATTGATGAAATTATAAGTATTGTTAAAGTAAAGTTTAATGCTAAATTAAGGGCATAACCGAAGAATAATATTCTTCATAATTAAGAATAATTTATCGGAAAATCTTATGGCAGACACATCTAATCTAGTTAAAGTTTCAATCTTAGGGCAGGATTATACCGTAAAAGCTCCTGCTGATGCAACCTATATCAAAGAGGTTGCTGAGTACGTAAACGAAAAAATGAAGGAAGTGCAAGACAGTATTGGTCCTGACCAATCTTCAACACGTATCGCTATCTTGGCTGCGATGAATATCTCTGACGAACTATTCAGTATTCGTAAAAATAAAGATACGGTCTCAGGTGATATTGGCGGACGTATTTCATCGTTAATAGATCTGATCGATGAAAATTTAGCAAATCAATAAAAATCACTCAGATGCCCAAAACCAAAATACTTTCGGGCAAAGATGTCAGTGCTGCGGTTTATGCAAAACTGCAACCGCGCATTCAAAAATTAAAACACAAAGGAATTACACCCGGGTTAGCTGTTGTGTTGGTTGGCGATGATCCCGCATCGCAAGTTTATGTAAATAGTAAATCACGTATATTCAATAAGTTAGAATTATTATCCGAAACGATTAAATTACCATCTGATACGTCCGAAAATGAATTACTTGACAAAATTAAGGAACTGAATCATGATAATCGTTTTCACGGTATTTTAGTTCAATTACCGCTTCCAAAGCATCTTGATGCGAATAAAATTTTATATGAACTTGATCCACAAAAGGATGTGGACGGTTTCCATCCTGAAAATATCGGCAAATTAGCCGCAGGAATCCCGCAATTCATTCCCTGCACTCCCAAAGGCGTGATGCGGATATTTGAACATTATAATATCGAATTAAGCGGTAAGCAGGTGGTGGTGGTGGGGAGGAGTAATATTGTCGGGCGACCGCTTTCCATACTGACAAGTTTGAAATCGAGATCCGCCAACGCAACCACCACGATTTGCCACTCAGGAACACCGGACATTCCTAAAATCACTAAGCAGGCAGATATTATTATCGCCGCGATCGGTGTTCCGGAGATGATTGATAATACATATATTAAAGAAGGCGCTGTTGTAGTTGATGTAGGAATTAACAGGGTAGAGGACGATTCTGAAAAAGGATATAAACTAGTTGGTGATGTAAATTTTGAAAGCGTAAGTGGCATTGCATCTGCTGTTACACCCGTACCGGGCGGAGTGGGACCTATGACAATCGCTATGCTTGTTGAGAATACGATAGAAGCTGCGGAACAGTCCTAGTCATTCTGAGCAAAGTGAAGAATCTATTATTATATAATTTAAAGGTATTAGATTCTTCTTCGCTCCGCTCATCAGAATGACAATATGGTTTTATTTTTTAATTCATTGTAATTTTTAAAACTAATTATAGAAAATATTATATGAAAAATTCATTATATTTTGGTGATAACCTTGAAATCCTGAAAGACCTAAATCAGAAACACCCTGAAGGATTTATTGATTTAATTTATATTGACCCGCCCTTTAATTCTAAACGGAATTACAATATTCTTTTTGAAGACATCGATTTAAAAGACACCAAAGCTCAAAAAGAAGCATTTAAAGACACGTGGAGTAATGTTACTTACATCGATACATTAAATGAAATCAAGGGTTTAGATTTAAATCTGCATAGTTTTTTGCAAAATTTAGATAAAATTGGCATACATCACGGAGCAGTATCATATTTAACAATGATGGCAATACGTATTTGGTATATGCATAAACTGTTGAAAAACACTGGTAGTTTTTATTTACACTGCGACCCAACTATGAGTCATTATTTGAAAATTCTATGTGATTTGATTTTTAGCGATGACAATTTTATAAATGAAATTATATGGTGTTATAATACTGGGGGTAGAGCTACTCAATATTATCCAAAGAAACATGATATAATTCTATGGTACTCAAAAACTAAAGATTATAAATTTTATTATGACCAAATAGCACTTGATAGAGATACTTCAACTATGCATGAACCTATATTAAAAGATGAGCATGGTAGAGAATATCAGAGGAATTTTAAAGCAGGAAAAGAATATAAATATTATTTAGACCACGGAGTACTACCAAATGATTGGTGGATTGATATTCAAGCCCTAAATCCTTCAGCTAAAGAGCGTCTTGGATATCCGACTCAAAAACCTATGACATTAATGGAGAGAATTATAAATGCTAGTACAAAAGAGGGCGACTTAGTTGCTGATTTCTTCTGTGGGTGCGGAACAACCATAGCAGCAGCACAGAATTTGAATAGAAAATGGTTGGGAGTTGATATTTCCCACTTAGCGGTAAAATTAATTACCAAACGGTTAATAGATACGCATGGACAAGAAGTGAGAAATACATTTGAATTATTTGGTTTTCCACAGGATTTAGATAGTGCCAAAATGTTAGCGAATGAAACGGAGTCGGGCAGATTCAAATTTGAGGAATGGATTATTGAGGTCTTGCTTGGCGGTGTGTTAAATCAAAATAAAAATCAAACCGGCTTTGACGGATATTTGACCTTTGATGCTCATGGTGATAAGGATGTTTGTTTTATTGAAGTGAAAAGTGGTGGTGCAACTTTGACTCAGTTAAACCATTTTATCCAAATTGTTACCGAACGGGAAGCTGACATGGGTGTTTTTGTATGTTTTAAAGAGCAAATTACTTCAGGAATGGAAAAAACAGCAAAAATGCAAGGGCATTACAAAGAAGATGTATTTGGCAATTCCTATGATAAAATACAACTATTGACTGTCGAAGATTTATTAGAGCATAAAGGAATTAATATGCCAATATCTACTGTTGGTACTTTTAAATCAGCAAAAAAAGCTGAGCAAAAGGCAAATCAGGAAGATATTGGGTTTAAAAAATGAAATTAACTTTGAAAAACATTTATAATACAATAAGTAAGTACTTCATACAGGTTATAATAATAAGTTTTTTATTATTTTTACAAACATGTATAATTGTAAAAACAGAACTATTTGCCACAAAACAGGATATTGGTGATATTACCGAAATAGTTGAAGAAATTGAAAATAAATATGCTAAAAATCTTGAAGAAATTAAATCAGCCTTAAACGAAGAAAGTAATATTAGAAATACTAGACGTGAACTTTATACTGATATGGCGAAGTCCATGCGAGTATTTATAACTTCTAGTGTACCGTCTACAAAAAATGAAACTGATATGTTCGTAAAGAACTATTCATCAGTATGGTTATGGGCAAATGATAAAACCATATTAGAATTGAATAAATTTTTAAATCTTCAGATTTTGAGACACACAGAAAAAACAATAACTCATGAGACATATGCAAAGGTGATGTTAGCGATGAGAAAGGAAATTATACCTGATACAAAATTAAAAACTGACGATTACATTTTTCTTCAATTTGTACAAAAATAAAAGTACCAACAATATCATCCTTTTCGACGGTCACTGTAACCTCTGCAATAGCTCGGTTAATTTTATTTTAAAAAGAGATAAAACAGGCAAATTCAAATTTGCTTCTTTGCAGTCTGAAATTGGAATAGAGCTGTGTAAACAGCATAATATTGATACCAATATTGTTGATTCAATTATATTAATTAAAAATGATAAGGTATTCATCAAAAGCTCGGTAGTATTAGAGATATTGAAAGATTTACCGATAGGGTGGAAGTTCTTCCGCATTGGAATTATCATACCAAAGTTTATTCGAGATTGGATGTATGATGTTGTAGCAAAATACCGCTACACAATTTTCGGTAAAAAGGATGAGTGCCCAATTCCGCCCACAGATGTTCAAGATAGATTTTTGTAATTGTCATTCTGAACAGAGTGAAGAATCTAATTCCTTTAAATATTATAATGTGGATTCTTCACTCTGTTCAGAATGACAGATCATACGTAATTTATAAAATGAATAAGTCTTATTATGTTTATATAATGGCAAGCAAACGAAATGGTACTTTGTACACAGGAGTGACAAGAGACCTCGAACGTAGGGTTAATGAACATAAAAACAATATTATTAATGGTTTTACTTCAAAATACAATATTCACAATTTAGTTTATTATGAAGAAACCAATGATATTAACGAAGCTCTCGAATATGAAAAACGCATCAAAGGGTGGTTGAGAAAAAAGAAGATTGTCTTAATCGAAACTAATAATCCTAAATGGGAAGATTTAGCCCAAAATTGGAATACCTAAATCATGGTCTTTCTGAGGAGCGTAATAGCAAAGAATCTAATTCCTTTTTAATTATAATAGATTCTTCAATCCATTCAGAATGACAGGATTCTCTATTCTAATTCTTCAATAAAAAGACGTAATTTCACCTCAATTATTTAACACCTAAAAAGGTATTTTTATGAAAAAGACTATATTATTAGTAATCGCTTTAATAGCGTTTACACTATTTACTACACAATGCAGTAAAAAACCTATCGAAACGCCAATCGCTGAGAAAAAACTGCATGAGCTTACTATTCATGGTGATACGCGAATTGACAATTATTTTTGGATGAATCAAAGGGAGAACGAAGAAGTAATTGCTCATTTGAATGCCGAAAATGCTTATACCGAAAAAGTAATGAAGCATACCAAAAAACTGCAGAAGAAAATCTACAAAGAGATAATTAAAAGAATTAAGGACGACGACGAATCTGTTCCTTATCAAGATAATGGCTATTATTACTATTCTCGTTTTGAAAAGGGCAGTGAATACCCGATATATGCCCGTAAACAAGCAAATTTAGATAATGATGAAGAAATATTGCTTAATGTCAATAAAATGGCAGAGGGATATGCATTTTATAATGTTAATGGATTAAATATCAGTGCTGATAATAATCTGTTAGCATTTGGTGTGGATACTGTGAGCAGACGGAAATACACAATACACTTCAAAGATTTGACTTCCGGTGAAATTCTTGATGATAATATCTCAAATACGACTGGTGGCTCAGTCTGGGCAAATGATAATCAAACTCTATTCTATACTGTAAAGGATAGTACTCTACGCCCGCACAAGATATATAAGCATATTCTCGGAACCGATCCCGCAAGCGATGTTGAAGTTTACCATGAATCTGACAACACTTTTGGCACTTATGTATATAAATCCAAATCCGATAAATATATCATTATTGGTTCTTACAGCACGCTATCAACTGAATTCCGATATTTGGATGCCGATGATCCGACTGGAGATTTTACTCTTTTTAATCAGCGCGAAAAGGATCATGAATATCAAATTGAGCATTATAATGATAAATTTTATATTGTAACAAATTGGAAAGCCCAAAACTTCCGCTTGATGGAAACACCGGTTGATTTCACAAATATGTTTTACTGGAATGAAGTGCTCCCGCACCGAGAGAATGTTCTTTTAGAAAACATAGAAATATTCAGAGACTATCTTGTTGTCAAAGAAAGGGAAAACGGTTTGAGTCAACTTAGAATAATAAATCAACACGATAATTCGGAACATTATATGGAATTTGACGAAGACGCTTACTTTGCCTTTCCATCCGATAATCATGAGCTAAATACTGAATTGCTGCGTTTCAGATATACTTCTCTGACTACACCGTTCACAACCTATGATTATAACATGACCACAAAAGAACGTACGCTGTTAAAACAAGACGAAGTCATTGGAAAATTTGATCCTAAGGATTATCAATCTGAACGGCATTATGCTATTGCAAATGACGGAACAAAAATTCCGATCTCGCTTGTATATAAAAAGAGATTGGAAAAAGATGGTACAAATCCATTATTATTATACGGTTATGGTTCTTATGGAAACAGTATGGAAACCTATTTTACATCTCACAGATTAAGTTTACTAAACAGAGGATTTGTATTTGCAATTGCTCATGTTAGGGGAGGGCAGGAGATGGGCAGGTATTGGTATGAAGACGGTAAACTCCTTAAGAAGAAAAATACTTTCACTGATTTCATCGATTGTGCTGAATATCTGATCTCAGAAAATTATACCAATTCTGATAATTTATTTGCAATGGGCGGAAGTGCCGGAGGTTTACTTGTCGGAGCAGTTGCAAATATGAGTCCTAATTTGTTCAAAGGGATAGTTGCGCAAGTTCCTTGGGTTGATGTGGTTACTACAATGCTTGATGATACTATTCCATTAACAACCAGTGAATATGATGAATGGGGCAATCCCAATGATAAAACATTCTATGATTATATGTTATCATATTCACCATATGATAACGTAACTGCGCAGGATTATCCGGCAATGTTAGTAACAACCGGCTTGCATGATTCACAAGTGCAATATTTTGAACCGACCAAATGGGTTGCCAAACTGCGCGAATTAAAGACTGACGACAATCTATTAATATTTGACATTGACATGGACACAGGTCATGGTGGAGCATCCGGTCGCTTTGAGCTTTATAAGGAAATTGCACTAGAATATGCGTTTATGTTAGATCAATTAGGAATCAATAAATAAAATGGAACCAATTGATTCATTAATCAAGTTTTTCCAATCAAGCATATCACCAATCGTACTGATATCAGGAGTAGGGTTGTTATTGCTATCACTTTCCAACAGATTAGGTCGCACCACAGATAAATCAAGGGAATTAGTGAAAGAATTGCGCGCAGCTGAAGGGAAAAATAAAAAGCGTAAAATTATTCAATTAAAAATACTATATAAAAGGAGCAAGATTCTGCGGTTATCGATTGTATCAATTTCCTTCAGTATTTTAGCAAGCAGTTTGATTATCCCGATATTATTAATAATGAATATGATTGACATCGATTTAAAAATAATTGGAATAATCCTTTTTTTATTAAGCGTTATTGGAATAATATTTTCATCAATATTATTATTCCTTGATGTAACATTTTCCTTAAAAGCTTTAGATTTGGAAGTAAAAGAGTTCATTTAGCATTTATGCTATTTGTAATTTTAAACATGCGCCCGTAGTTCAATGGATAGAATGAAGGATTCCGGTTCCTTTGATACAGGTTCGACTCCTGTCGGGCGTACAATAAAAATTAGACGAGTTTATATGATTCAAAATGGAAGTCAAAAACTGATACAAGTTAAATTTAAATATTACGCAATTAGCAATGAACAAAATTAGCTTCTTTAAAAAGGTTAAATTGATATTTAGTATCAACCGTAACGAAAAACTAAGTGCATATACTATAGATAAATACTCCGATAAATTGAGAATTACTGCCGAAAGATTATTCAAAGATATTATATTAATTTCATTAGGTATATTTTCTGCCGGTTTTGGATTAATGGGATTTTTATTGCCTAATGGATTTATCGATGGCGGTGTAATTGGAATTTCTCTATTAACAGAAGCATTGACAAATTTCCACTTATCGATTTTAATTGTAGTTATAAATATTCCCTTTATTATTCTTGGATATTTACAGTTAGGTAGAACATTTGCCATTAAAAGTATTATCGCAATTGCAGGGCTGGCAATTGTTGTAGCGGTAATCAATTACCCAATAATTACGAATGATAAATTACTAATCGCTGTTTTTGGAGGCTTTTTCCTTGGAGGTGGAATAGGTCTAGCTGTGCGAGGAGGAGGTGTTATCGACGGTACCGAAGTGCTTGCAATATATTTAAGTCGCAAGACAGGGCAGACGATTGGAGACTTTATTCTTGTTTTTAATATTATAATATTTTCCACAGCCGCCTACTTACTTTCAATTGAAGTGGCCCTCTATTCTATTCTAACCTATTTAGCAGCATCAAAAACCGTGGACTTTGTAATTGAAGGTGTAGAAGAGTATATAGGTGTTACAATTATTTCAGAATCTTGTGATCAGATAAGAATTATGATTATTGAAAAACTTGGAAGGGGCGTTACTATATATAATGGAAAAAGGGGTTACGGAAAACGTGGTGATAAACTTAATAGTACTGATATTTTATTTTCAGTTATTACGCGCTTGGAAATTGCCCGGCTAAAGGTTGAAATTCAAAAAATAGATCCTGATGCATTTATTATCATGAATAGTATTAAAGACCTAAAAGGTGGTATGATAAAAAAACGACCTTTTAAAGACTCGTAATAATTACTGATATAATTAAATCAAAATAGTAAATTCAATCTTTGAGCAAGAGGAATAATGGCAAAAGTTAAAACAAAATTTATTTTTCTATATTTTGTAGTATTAATCACAGTTGGTTCGTTCGGATTTCACTTAATTGATGGTGAAGAATGGGGCTTTTTAGATAGTATTTATATGACAATCATCACTTTATCAACTGTCGGATACGGAGAGGTTCATAAATTAAATGAATTTGGCAAGTTTTGGGCCATTGTAATTATAGTATTTGGGGTTAGCGGGTTCGCAATGTTTATGTCTCAATTAGGAGAAAATCTAATGGAATTAAGAGAAATACGTTTACAGAGGGTGCAAAGCATACTGAAAAAACTTCGCAATCATTATATCATTTTTGGATATGGAAGGATGGGTGCAATAATTGCTGATGAATTGGCTAATAGAAATGTAAAATATGTCATAGTCGAAAGCGACGATTCAAAGATTTTAGACATACAAGAAAAGGGCTATCAATATTATCGAGGTGATGCTAATTCGGATGAGACCCTAGAAGCTGTTAGCGTAAAATATGCTAAGGGAATCGTAGTTGCACTTGGTACTGAGCAAGATAATCTTTTTGTGACGATGTCTGTTCGTACTTTGAATCCTAAAGCATATTTATTGAGCAGATGCAGTCATGAAGATACTGAATTTAAACTAAAACGTGCCGGTGCCGATAAAGTTATCAACCCTTATGTGGCCGGTGGCCATAAAATGGCTGAATTATTATTAGAGCCAAGTATCGAAGATGCTGTATCACTTTCAACACCTCAATTTGATATCGATCTTGTTGTTGAAGAAATCCACATTAATGACGTTCCTCAATTAAATGGAATCACCATTGTTGATTCCAATATCAGAAAAAAATATAATTTGATAATTATTGGTATTAAGGATAAAAAAGGTAAGATTCAATTAAATCCGAATATGAATGTTAAGATGGAAAAGGATCAAATTATTATGCTAATAGGCGGAAAAGAGAATATGAAGAAGTTCCAGAAGGGGTTCCTTAAGAATACCTAAATGTCGTATAAGATAGATTATGTATAATAGTCTCTCTAATAAAAATACTTAGCTCTACCTCACTACAAAATTGATAATTTTATTTGGGACATATATTTCTTTTATTAGTTTCCCCTCATTTAGATACTTATCAATATTTTTGGCAGCCTTAGCTAATCTTAAAATACTTTCTTTATCTAGTTCAGGACTGATGTCAATCTTATCACGAACTTTGCCGTTTACTTGAATTGGAATAGTAATTGTTTTTTTCTGCAGATACTTTTCATTGTACATTGGCCATTTTTCATAAGCTATAGATTCTGTATGACCTAAGAATTCCCATAATTCTTCAGATCTATGCGGAGCGAACGGTGCTAATAGCTTGATCAATATTTCTATAGATTCTTTTGAATGATGATCATTTTGTGCTAAATCATTGACAAATATCATTAGCTGACTAATAGCTGTGTTTAAATCTAGAGTATCTATTTGCTCTGTTACTAATTTTATACTGTTATTAGTTGTAAATAATTGATTATCAGGTACTTCTGTGTCCTTAATATCTGATTCAGTGACAATTCTCCATACTTTTTTAATGAATCTATCGATACCGTTAATTCCTTGTGTATCCCAAGCAGCTGATTGATCAAAGGGTCCAATAAACATTTCGTACATGCGGAATACATCCGCGCCGAATTTTTCCACAACATCATCGGGATTAATCACATTTCCGCGTGATTTGGACATCTTTTCACCACCTTCACCTAAAACCATACCATGCGAGGTGCGCTTTTTGTAAGGTTCACTTACGGGTACAATCCCACAATCATACAGAAATTTATTCCAAAATCGTGAGTATAGTAAATGCAAGGTTGTATGTTCCATTCCACCATTGTACCAATCTACCGGCATCCAATACTTTAATTTATCCGGATCTGCTAATTGTTTATCATTTTGCGGATCAATATAACGTAAAAAATACCAAGATGAACCGGCCCAATTAGGCATTGTGTCAGTTTCACGTTTGGCAGATTTGCCACATTTGGGGCAGACAGTATTTACCCAATCTTTTAGGTTCGCTAACGGCGATTCACCTGTATCAGTAGGTTCATATTTTTCAACTTGCGGTAATTCTACGGGTAAATCTCTATCTGGAACACTAACCCATCCGCAATCAGAGCAATGAATTAATGGAATTGGCTCACCCCAGTACCTCTGACGCGAAAAGACCCAATCCCGTAATTTGTAATTTACTTCTTTTTTCCCAATACCTTTATTTTCTAACCATTTTATTGTACTTTCGACAGCACCATCAACATCTAAGCCATTGATATCTAAACCTTTATCATTAGCAGAATGAATTGCTATTCCACAAAATGGCCAACAAACCTTCCCTTGCAACACATCATCAACATTGATATTCTCTTTCTTTGCAAATTGTGCATCAGGTTGTATAATGCAATGAATCGGTAAATCGAATTTTTTCGCGAATTCGAAATCTCGCGTATCGTGAGCGGGAACGGCCATGATTGCACCCGTACCATAACTTGACAATACGTAATCGGCAATCCAAATTGGAATAGGCGCATCATTAACCGGATTAATTGCAAATGCACCGGTATTAACACCTGTTTTTGCTGTACTTAATTCAGTTCTTTCGAGATCGCTTTTGTGAGCAGTTTTCTTAATATATCTTTCAACCTCGGCCAATTGTGATTTGGTTGTTATTTTCTTTACTAATTCATGCTCGGGTGATAAAACCATGTAAGTTGCACCAAATAGCGTATCGGGTCGAGTAGTATAAACATTTAAAGGTTTAGTAATACCTTCAATTTTAAAAGATATTTCTGCGCCTTCAGAGCGACCGATCCAGTTAATTTGCTGATTTTTAATTTTATCTAAGAAATCTACATCATCAAGATCTTCTAATAATTTATCAGCATATTTAGTGATGCGTAGCATCCATTGTTCAATATCGCGTTTAACTACCTCTCCCCCACACCGCTCACAGTTATTATCCACAACCTCTTCGTTGGCTAGACCAATTTTGCAGCTATTACACCAATTGATCGGCATTTTAGTTTTATAGGCGAGTCCTTTTTTAAAAAACTGAATGAAGATCCATTGTGTCCATTTATAATATTCTGGATCTGTTGTAGCAAAAACTCTGTCCCAATCGAACGAGAATCCGAGGGATTTTAATTGGCGTGTGAAATTTTCAATATTCGTTTTAGTAATTATACTAGGATGTGTTCCGGTTTTAATTGCATAATTTTCTGATGGCAATCCGAAACTATCAAAGCCCATGGGAAATAAAACGTTGTACCCCTCCATGCGTTTCTTTCGTGATAATATATCCAAAGCAGTATATGAACGAGGATGACCAACGTGCAGTCCATCACCGGATGGATATGGGAATTCTACGAGACAGTAGAATTTTTCTTTTTTAGCAAAATCTATAGCTTGGAAGGTCTTGTTTTTCTCCCAATAATTCTGCCATTTTTTATCTATTCTTTTATGATCAAACGTTTTCATATAAAAAAAGTCGGGGTAACCCCGCATTCTGCGGGGCGGCCTCGTTATTTTGGTCGGGGTGAGAGGATTTGAACCTCCGGCCTCGTCGTCCCGAACGACGCGCGCTAACCGGGCTGCGCTACACCCCGAAATTGATGTCGAAATTATAAATTAATCTGATGAATTAAAATTAATTAGTGAATTGATACAAATTGAAAAACCAAATCTAAAAATATTTTTTGGCTGGAAAACCAGCTATATCAAATACTTAATTATATAAAAACCACTAATCAATAATACTGTGAATCCTATTGCAAGCAAATTAAAGTATTTGTCAATAAAACTCCGAATTGGTTTACCAAACTTCCAAATTAGCCAACCAACAAGGAAGAATCGTGCAGAACGGCTGACTAGCCCGGCAAAAATAAACATTATGAAATTGATATCGAAAGCCCCAGCCGAAATGGTAAATACTTTAAATGGAATCGGAGTGAATCCTGCTGTAAAAATTATCCAAAAATTCCAATTATCATACAAATTTTGTATTTGATAAAATAGTTCATGGGTAAAACCAGGAATATGTTCAAAAAAGAAATTAGCAATATTTGAGAATTGTCCCGGTTCTGCCCACCAGACAAAATGTCCGATGCCGTATCCAAATATTGCTCCTGCCACTGATGCTAAGGCGCAATAGAGGGAAAATAACAATGCCTTTTTTCGTGCGCCTAGAGCCAAAGCGATCAATAAGATATCAGGCGGGATGGGAAAAAAAGAAGCTTCAGCAAATGATAACAGTATTAAAGCTATAGGGCCATAAGGTGTTTCTGCCCAATGTAAAACCCAATCGTATATATTCCGTATCCACTTCATAAAAATCGTCCTTTATCTTATTAATCGGTTATCGGGATTATTGAAAAATCTATCGAACTTAAATAATTACCCAACGAATCAGTAACCACAACTTGCCAATCACCGGACATTTCAGGTCTTACAGTTATTCTACTCCAACAGCGCCAGTTTGGCGAATCTCCAATAGTTATAAAACTTTTTAAATAATCTTGGTTGTCATGTTTCCAAGTATGGATTATCTTATTATCTTTTATCGCATTGTCAACTGCTGTAAAACAATACAGTGCGACGATATCGTTTAAAAATATACTGCCAACCTCAATCGGCATCTTATTTACAATTTCCTTAGTCATAGATATAGATAAAATATTGATATCTTTGACATTATCTATAATATCAGATTTATCGGAAATAGCTTGGGGAATTTCTTGTGGCTTTCGAATAGTATCCTTAACAACTGGCTCTATAATCTTAGGTTGCGGTTCTGTTTTAAAAACGACATTTGTATCAATTACCGCTGATTCAGCATTTGTAATGTTGCTTGAATCTTTACTTTCCGGTTCGACTATCAATATGATATAAGTAATACATCCGATTATCAATATCCATGTAATTTTGCGCAATTTTTGATATTCAGCAAAGATTATTAAAATAATGGTTGCCAGTATAACTAAAAATATGTGGGTGTATATCATTCTTTAATTTAAAGAATTTGCAGCTTTATTCTTTATAAATTGATATAAAGTTCCTAGTGAATTTGCTCTTGTAACCGTCATACTAAATCTTACGTCAGTATCTTTTACAAATTTATTTAAATATTTTTCTGTTTGATTAACAATCTCACTTGGGGTCAGCATGTTCAATCCATTTATTAAGAGTGCTAATTGACCTTTAACAATTTCTGAATTAGATGAACCGGTTATATAAAATTTGCCATTAACTAAATAAGAATGAATAAAGACGTTAGATGTACAACCCTTTACTTTATTATCCTTTGTTTTCCAAATATCAGGATATTCTCCTAGAGTTTTTCCGAGTTCAATTAATTTCATATTTACATATTCTAACCCATTTTTTCTGTATGCAATAAATTCATCACGTTTTTCTTCGAGATATAATATAAAATCTGAAATTGTATAGCTATTTTGAACCATGGAATAAATCTACTGAACCGGAATCCAATTATTTTTACTAAACCAAGCCGTAGCTTCTTCAGTTCGATTATTATTTATTAAAAAGATAACCGTACAACCCTTCGAGAAGTTTGACTTACTGTCAATAGGATGAACTGAATCTTTCCTAAGGCAAGCTAATGGAAGAACTAAGCGTTTTGTATCATCATCAAAATACCTTTCATCATCGCTAAGTTCAATTTCACTATTAAACTTTAATTTTAATATATCGGTTTTACCATGCTTGATCCATGTGTTCCATTGTTCTAAATCACGAGGAAATGCAAATGGAATAGTTGCACCTAATTCTCTGATCATATCTTCAGTTATACCGCCTTTTTCCTGTTTGATATTGATCAATAATTTTTGAATTTTGCCAAGATCTTTGGCTTTCTGTGAAACTAAAAAGTTCACTTCATCATTATCAGTTAAGCAAATAATTCCTTTGCGCGTATCAATTTCTGCCCTTAAAAGTGTAGTTTCTTCTAATCCATTGTTATTGATAGTCTTAATTCCTTCACTTTCGGCTAACTGACAATTTTTAGGGTCGGAATCTATACAAACAACCTCTTGTCCAAATTCTTGTAAAGATTTTGCCAATAATCGTCCTATTTCATGAGCTCCCAAAATTGCCCAACCATTATTGCTTTTGCGTCTTAACCCTAATAAACCTGCCAAAATTCCACCGGTATTGCCGGTAATTGTAACCGTCACTGTGATAACCACAAAAACCATTGCCCGCAATTGACTGCCGTCATAACCATTTTTATTTAGCTCAATCGCAAATAGCGAGGCAATCGCTGCAGCGACAATTCCCCGTGGAGCAAATGATGATAAAAGTAATTTTTCCTTTATATTTAGTTTTGTGCCAACAGTACTTGCAAAAATGGATAGAGGGCGGATAATTAATATCAAGATTGCCACAACGTAGATCGCCCCTACTCCCAAAGCTTGAATTTCAGCCAATCTAACATCTGCCGCCAATAACACAAATAGCATTCCGATTAACATTACTGTAATAGATTCCTTGAAATTCCGCAACTCATTTTGACTTACAATATCTTGATTCCCTACGACCAAACCTGCGATAGTAACAGCTACTATTCCGCTTTCATGCGTTAGAAAATTGGATAATTGATAAATTGCAAAGATCATTGAAAGAGTAAACACGTTTTCTAATCCTTCGGGTATTAGATTTTTAAATTTTAAGATTTTAGAAATTATTAATCCGCTAATTATTCCGATTGCGATTCCCATTGAAAGTCGAAAGAGTAAATGAAAAAAGCCCATGCCAAAAGCTAAATCATCACTTAATACAAATTCAAGTGTAACGGCTGCGATTATCGCTCCTATTGCATCTAATAGAACGCCTTCGGCTTCTAATATTGTAGACACCGATAATTTTAGTTTTAATCGCCTTAAAAGCGGTGTGATAACCGTCGGGCCTGTTACAATAATTAATGAACTGAATAGCAATGATGAGCGCCATTCCCAATTTAAAAATGTTCGGACAGAGATAAATGCTCCTATTGCAGTTACAATAGCACCGATAGTTATTAAATGTTGAATTGCTCTGCGTTCCCGTTTTATTCTGCCAATTCGAAGGTTCATACCGCCTTCAAATAAAATAACTGCCACTGAAAAACCAACGATAATTGGCATAGCTGACCCTAAACTGCTGGGATGAATTATATTAATTACATCAGGTCCAAGAATCACTCCTGTTGCTAATAGTAAGATAATTCCCGGTATTTTTATATAATGAGCAATTGTTTGAGCCAACATTCCAGCAGCAAAAGCTAAGGCAAGGGTTAAACCTGGGTTATACATATTATAAATTCCGAATTTAGGATTATGAATTCAATATTAATAAATAAACGAGCAGAATATATTAAAAATTAATAGCATTTGCTAAAACTGAGATTAATCTTATTTATATTTAGTGTTCCAAAAATATTTAATTTTCTAATTTCCTAAATTGGTTTCATAGATATATTATGTAAATTATGCATAATGGATTATAAACTTGTTAGAGTTATAAAAATTCTACTTGTGGCAATTACCTTGTGTAGTTTTATTTTTTATATTGACCTAAGCTTATATAAAACACTTGTCAGGGAAGATGGTATAGTAGAAAACGCAACTGCCATCATTCTTTTAACTATTTCTATATTTATACTTTATAGATTAATAATTCTTTGGAATTCAAAAAGTATTAATTGGCTCATACTAAATATATTGTTAGTGATAGTATTTTTTTTTGGTTTTGGAGAAGAAATATCGTGGGGGCAAAGAATATTTCATAGTGAATCAAATAATTTTTTTTTAAAATATAATTTACAAAACGAAACAAATTTGCATAATCTAAAATTATATGGTCTTAAAATAAATATTATAGTATTCACATATCTTCTCGGAATAGTATATGGTTTTTATATCTTTTTTTCCACCTTCTTATTCAAAAAATATCAATTATTTAATAAATTAGTAAAAATTTATGGTATTCCACTACCAAGGCTAGAGCACTCTATTTATTTTATTTTATCCACGATAATAATTACAGCTATTCCTTACTCAAGGAAATGGGAATTATGGGAATGTTTTAATTCATTATTAATATTCCTAATATTTTTACAACCTTTCAATCTCAGTGAAAAACTATTCCCTGCAAAAAACAGTTTATAATTAACCATTGATATTGAATTGACTAATTTTGCAGATATATGGTTATCTCTAAAAAAGTATAGTACTATTTTGTCGATTAATTAAGAGGAGACACAGAATTGACTTTAGCAACAATAAACAAAAAATTATCTTTCGTATTGAAATTTGGATATGGAATTGGTGATGTTGGTTCAAATATCTTTATTGTAGCAAGTGGTTTATTTTTACTTTTTTTTCTTACAAACATATTAGATGTAGAACCTGCTTTAGCGGGTCTTGTACTTTTATTCCCTAAATTATGGGATGTAATTTCCGATCCAATAATGGGTGGAATATCAGATGTCACAAATTCTAAAATTGGCAGAAGGCGTCCTTATCTTCTTGTTGCTTCAATTCCATTCGGAATAATATTTTTCCTTCTATTCTCGCCTCCACACTATAACACTGAGTTAGCTAATGCATTACATGTAGGAGTAATGTTCGCACTCGGGTGTACGATATTTACCGTCTTTAACGTTCCCTATTCAAGCATGGTTGCCGAGATGTCCGATGATTATAATGAAAGGATGTCAATCACTTCTTTTAGAATGATAGGTTCCTCAGTCGGTGTCTTATTGGCCGGCGGTCTAGCAATGCCGTTGGTCGAGATTGGTGGTGGTGGAGAAGCAGGATATCGGTTTATGGGCATTGTTTTAGGGGCACTAGTGACAATATTTTGTCTTATATGCTTTTATGGAACCCGCCATGCAAAAACTTTATCAGCTGTCAAGGAAAGGCCACCTTTTAGCGAACAAATAAAAATAGCATTTAAAAACGCTCCATTCAAGATGCTAATGGCGATGTACACGTTTCAGTCATTAGCTATCGGTGTATTGATGGCAGGATTAATTTATTATGTAAAGTATGTCATGGATTTACCTGAAACTTCTATGGGTATTGTTTTTCCAATTTTAATTGTAACTGCAATTATATTTATTCCTGTTTGGCTTAAAGTCGGTGTCAAAATTGGTAAAATAAAAGCCTATAAAATCGGTCTTAGTATTTTATCTGTGATGCTATTTTCCTTATTTTTTACCAATTCAGCCCAATTAAATTTATTTTATCTTCAAATATTTATACTAGGTATTGGATTTTCCAGTTTTCAATTATTTCCCTTTTCCATGTTACCGGATACTATAGAATATGATGAAATGCAATCAGGATTGCGTCGGGAGGGTATTTTTTCAGGTATCTGGTCAAGTGCTCAGAAAACCGCTTATTCAGTTGGCCCAAGTATCGTAGGATTTACTCTTTCATTATCAGGATTTACCAATGCATCGGTACAACCGGAAAGTGTGGAAACCGGTGTCAGGATAGTATTTTGTTTATTTACTGCAGTTATGATACTGCTTAGCCTCCTACCCTTCCATAAATATGATTTAACTGAAGAAAGATTTGAGGAAATAAAACAGAAGATACAACAAAATATGGTTAGATAGTCGTAAATTAATAATTTTGAGTAATTACACTTGACGAAATTGTAACAACAAACTGTTTTGAATTAACTTAATCTGTTAGCGTGTAAATTACTGTTATTTCATCCACTAGTATATTTCTATTTTTTTCAATTTTAGAATTATTGATTTCAGTTATATATTTCAAATTTAATCCACTATTAATTCTATTTAGAGCACATATATTTTCAATTCTACTAACTAACAATTGATCTGAAGTAGTCAAACTAAGTTCGGCTTTTGGAATTCCTAGTGGACTAAATCCTGATGCGGTATTGCGGATGCAAATAATTTTCAGATCTATTTCAGGAATAGGTTCAACTATTTTGACGGAAATATTCCTAGTGTCTCCCGGATCAACAATTGATGTAACATCTATCCAAATTCTATTACCAGAACTATTTGATAAAAACTTTCCGTTCATGTATGGATCGTTCATACTAAAAGATATATCTTCCACTCCCTCAGATCCGATGTCTAATAAAGCTGTCTTTGGAAAAACTATTGTTATGGAATGACTTCCACCATTATAATCTTTGGAAATTAGCACAGTATTAACTAATAGGATTATTATCAATAATTTTTGAATTCTATTCATGTTCTTATAGTAGATATGCCCCAAATGTATGCTATCTCTTATGAAAATATATATAACATAATAAATAATCAGGAATGGGGATATATTCTATTTTTTATTAGGGACTATACTGATGGATAAAAATAGTTTATGCCAATAAAAAATATTTTATAGATTATGAAAATGTAAAAAATACTAATAATTTATCCGTCAATTATTTATGAATCTAACACGGAATATTGAATAATCTTTTTTGAATCAAGCTGTATTGTGTAATTACCTATTTAAAAGAAAATAAGGATTAAATTATGTTTAAAGAACATCCAAAGGGTCTGTATATACTTTTCTTTACTGAAATGTGGGAAAGGTTCAGTTATTATGGAATGAGAGCAATATTAACGCTCTATATGGTTACCGAAGCGCTTGAAAATAGTACTAATCCAGGATTAGGATGGGATGATGCATTTGCCCTCTCAATATATGGATGGTACACGATGGCAGTGTACGTAATGTCCATTCCGGGTGGCATAATTGCCGATAGATGGCTTGGGCAGAAAAAGACAGTTCTATGGGGCGGTATTTTACTTGTATTCGGACACTCGGTTCTTGCCATAGATGCTATTTGGGCATTCGCTACAGGTTTGACATTGATAGTCCTTGGAGTTGGTGGATTGAAACCTAATATTTCAACGATGGTTGGTGGACTTTATCGAGAAGGTGATCCGCGTAGAGATAAGGGATTTACAATTTTTTATATTGGAATTAATATTGGTGCCTGGCTTGCTGCATTAGTTGTCGGTGGTGTAGGCGAAATCTACGGATGGCATTATGGATTTGGACTTGCCGGAATAGGAATGACACTAGGATTAATACAATATTTATATGGTCAAAAATATCTTAAGGGTGTAGGTGAACCACCTGCCAAGAAAGATGAAACAAAAGAAGCTATACACAAACCGCTAACCAAGATAGAAAAAGATAGGATGGTTGTATTATTCCTGTCATTTATAGTTATTATTGCATTTTGGGCTGCGTTTGAACAAGCTGGCGGACTGATGAATATTTACACAAATGAAAAAATTAACAGGATGTTTTTGGGTTGGCAAATCCCAACTTCTTGGTTTCAGTCACTTAACCCACTATTTATTATTGTCTTTGGTACAGTAGTTGCAAGTATCTGGTATAAAAGACAAACGTTAGGAAAGGAAGCTTCTACCCTATTCAAGATGGCTCTTGGAATAATGATAATGGGTACGGGATTTTTATTAATGTCAGGTGCCTCTTTACAAGCAGCAAGTAATGGACAAGCTGCAATGTATTGGGTGATATTTGCTTACTTTCTGCATACTATTGGTGAATTGTGTGCATCGCCAACTGCACTATCATTTATAACAAAATTAGCACCTGCTAAATATGCATCATTCATGATGGGTGCCTATTTTGCTGCCACTGGATTTGGTAATAAATTTGCAGGGATGCTTGGTGAAAGTGCGTCGCATGCAGGAGAAACACAAGTATTTACCGGGATATTTATTTTTACATTCATTTTCGGTGGTACATTGCTCCTATTTTTAAAGAAATTAAAAGCACTCACTCATGGCGCTGAAGATCTTATTGAGGATGAATTAGAAGTAACTGCTTAAAAAAAACAGAGCTTAGTTAGTTAAATATCTTCAAAAATTAGCAGATAATTTATTTATTTGTCTTATCAGTATTATGTAATAATTTTTTCCTTTTGTAAACAGGTATCCACATTTTGGCGATGCTAAACGCTAAATGAATGATTGGAACAGAAGCAAAAGGAGTTAGAAACCCGTAGTCACTGCTCCAATCTCTTTGTAACTTAATATTATTGAATTCTCTAGTAGCTTGATGATAACTAAGTATATATCTAAACTATATTTTAAACTAAGTGGATGGAAAACTATCGGTAGTATTCCACAAAATATTAAAAAATGCATAATTATTGGAGCACCACATACCTCAAATTGGGATTTTATTTATGCCCGTTTGGCATTGTATATATTTGGCTATAAAATCAACTATCTGATAAAAGACAGTATGTTTAAAAACCCCATAGCTGCATGGTTCTTTAAAATTACGGGCGGTATTCCGGTTAACCGAAATAAAAGTACTAATTTAACGGGAGATTTGGCTCAATTACTCAAAACTGCAGATACACTTTACTTGGCCATTCCACCCGAAGGAACACGGAAAAGAGTCAGTCATTGGAAAACAGGTTTTTATCGAATAGCGATTGATTGCAATATTCCCATTGCCCTTGCCTTTCTTGATTACAAAAAAAAGCAAGCCGGTTTTATGAAAATATTTTATCCTACGGGCAATATGAATGAGGATTTTAAATTGATAAAATCTTTTTACTCGCCTGAAATGGCAGCTAACCCTGATAATTATAATCCTGAAATTCTTTAATAATAAACTGCAAAAATCGGTATCCCGCAGGTATCCACATTTTCGCGATGCTAAACGATGCTAAACGGTGCTAAATGATGGTTAGGAGCAGAAGCAAAGAGAGTTAGAAGACTCTACTACATTCTCCTAACTCTTTGTGTATACTACCTTTATGTGTTGTCGGGGCAGGGAGATTTGAACTCCCGACCTCTTGACCCCCAGTCAAGCGCGCTAACCGGGCTGCGCCACGCCCCGAATTAATTGGAAATTAAGAAAGAATTTTAACTAAATATTAACTATTTATTAGATCCAAAATAGATTTAAGCTGATCACGAACTTCAAGCAGGACAGATGCTTCACTATTACTGATTTTAGGAGCATCGCTTTTTTCCACAGGTGCTTCGTCGGTTTCTTGTACAGTATGCGTTATTGCTAACTGATTTCTTGCGCCCTCAATAGTAAACTTTTTATCGTACAGTAATTCTTTTATCCTGTTAATTGTGTCAATATCTCTCTTACGATAAGTCCTATTCCCTGCCCTATTTTTAGGTGGATTTAGTTCTCTGAATTCAGTCTCCCAATATCTAAGTACATAAGATTTAAGTCCGGTAAGTTTGCACACCTCACCTATGGAATAGTATAATTTTTTAATATCAGATTCAGTATTTGTCATAATATTCTACTTAAAGTATTACTTTAGTTTATTAACAAATATAATATTAAGCAATACTTTATGTAATCCATGGAAGAACTATTATTAAGCCGTATTGATTATATATTGAATGTAAATTATTGATAAATATATCGATTATGAAAATCTATCCAGGTCGGCAATACGCTTTCTAATAATTCAACAGAAGGTAAAAAAGCAATTCTTAAATGATGGGTACCTTCTCTTTGACCAAAACCTAATCCATTTACAACGCAAAGTCCAGTTTTCTCTAATAGGTTCATACAGTAGTCGAAATCATTTGTTCCAATCGGTAATTTATTTAAGCGGGGGAACAAGTATAAAGCGCCTATTTTACCAAAACACTCAACACCTTCCATCTCTTTAAATGAATTTCTTATTAATGTAGCTTTATTGAACAGATCATTAAGAATCATTGATTTTTCAGAATTGAATGTGTCGTATGCGTCCGTTCCAATTTGCGGGGGGTTTACCATTAAATATACCAATGCCTGCCCAATTGTATTTGAGCATAGATTAACCGACGATAATTTAAACAGTAGATCAATAAATGGAATTTTTGTATTACTAATTTTTGGTGCGTTCCTGACTTCTAAATACCCCCCTCTTTGACCACACTCACCATAATATCCTTTAGACACACTGTGCAAACTGAATAGCGCAATTTTCCGATATCCAACTGCCTTAGCAAATGAAACAAACTTTCCACCATAGAGATTTTCCTGATATACTTCATCCGCTATTATTGCAAGATCATTATTTTCAGCAAAATCAATAACTTGCATTATGCTATCGCTATCTAAAATAGCGCCGGTTGGATTTGCCGGATTAATCACAACGATTGCTTTTACATTAATATTATTAGCTTTTGCTTTTTGCAATGAATCTTCCAATATTTCCTTGTTCAATGCCCAATCGTTATCTTCATCAGGATAGTAATTTATTTGTGTACCACCACAGCGTTTTATTGTGGCTGAATAAAGCGGATATTGTGGTATAGGAATCATTATGCCGTCATTTTTGTCTGTAATCAGCAATTCTAATATTGCTTTGGCGCCTTCACTTGCGCCATCGGTAAGAAAAATATTATCAGGATTAGACTGTATATCCATCTTAGATGAGTCAATTTCATCGCGCCGATCGATAAACCGTGCAATCGATTCACGTATAAAAAAATGTCCTTTACTATCGGTATATGCGCCTAAACCGGTCTCCATTTTTTGTAAAAGATTTTCACTCACCTCGATGGCGTAATTTGAAATACTTGTTAATCCGTTAATCGGATTTTCTGATAAATATTTTTCTTTTTTGATTAAACTTGGATTCTCTAATAATGAAAGTACATCACGATAAAATGTTATTGGTTTTTGCCCGAGTGCCTGAGGATTGCCAATATTGCAAGGAATTATCTTTTTGCCTTGTTGTTTTAGTATTGCGGCTCTCTGAGGAATTGGCCCTCTTACAGCATACTCTAAATCAATTACATTTTGATTTACATTTATACTTTTCATAAATAAATATCCTATACTTTTAAATAAAAAGGGCGTTTAATAACGCCCTTTTTATTATCTACTTCTTCTGGATGAATCTTTCCTGCCACGACGATCTCGATTACCATCGCGACTGTTATTACTTCTACTTCGATTATCCCTTTCTTTTCTTTCGGGTTCTTTGTATCCCTCAGGTTTAGGCAGTAATGCTTTTCGGCTCAAGTCCAATCTGCCTTGATCGTCAACTTTAATCAGTTTAACGCGCATTTTGTCACCCGATTTTACGACACTTTCTACGCTCTCAGTTCTTTTCCAATCTAATTCAGAGATATGTACTAACCCTTCTCTACCTGGGACTATTTCTACAAAACATCCAAAGGTCATTAATCTGGTAACAATTCCATCAAATTCCATGCCTGCTTCAGGTTCAAAAGTAATTGCCTTAACCAATTCCACTGCATCATTGCATTTTGCATAGTCAGTTCCTGAAATAGTAACAATTCCATCATCTTCAACATTTATATCACATTCAGTATCCGCAATGATTTGTTTGATATTCTTGCCGCCAGGTCCAATCAGTGCTCCAATTTTATCAGGATCGATTTGAACAAATAAAATCCGCGGTGCATATTCAGATATTTTATTGGCTTCAGGCGATGCCTTAACCATTAAATCGAGAATATGTAATCTTCCCTGTTTAGCCTGTGCTAATGCTTCGGTCATCAATTCAAATGATATACCGTCTATTTTAAGGTCTAATTGGATTGCTGTAATACCATCTTCGGTACCGGCAACTTTAAAATCCATGTCACCTAAATGATCTTCCACACCTAAAATATCGCTAAGAATAGCGTGTTTGTTATCTTCAAGTATCAATCCCATGGCTATTCCGGCGACATGCTTCTTGATTTTAGCTCCGGCATTCATTAATGCCAAAGAACCTCCGCATACCGAAGCCATTGATGATGAACCGTTCGATTCCATAATTTCAGAAACCAAGCGAACAGTATAGGGGAAATCAGTGTAATCGGGTAAAACTGGTTTTAAGGCACGTTCAGCTAAGTTTCCATGTCCAATTTCCCTTCTACTCGTAAAACCGATCCGTCCGACTTCTCCAACTGAATATGGCGGGAAATTATAATGTAACATGAAATTCTTTTTATAATCATCATCCATACTGTCTATAATTTGCTCATCACGTTTGGAGCCAAGAGTTACCACTACTAAAGCTTGCGTCTCGCCTCTTGTAAAAAGTGTAGAACCATGCGTTCTCGGTAATATCCCTTGTTCAATAGTTATTTCACGGATATCAGTCAATTTTCTACCATCAGAACGGATTCCCTTTTCAAGGATTTGATTTCGAAATGCTATTTTGAATTTCTCATCGATAATTTTATTAATCTCAATTTCACTTTCAGGAAATTCTTCTTCAAGTTTCGCTAAAGTATCAATATCTAATTGATCAGTTGCATTCTGACGTTCCATTTTGTCAGCAATCTTGATTATCTTTCCAATTTCTTTTTCAACTAGCTTCTCAACTTTATTTTCAAGATTTTCATTTTTATCAGTGGATATAATATCGCGTTTCACAATTTTGAGATCTTTAACCATCTCTTTCTGTAACTCAATAATCTCAATTATAGTTGTGTGAGCAAACTTTAGTGCCTCAATTAAAGTCTCTTCCGAAATTACATTTGATTCACCCTCAACCATTACAATCGAATTTTCATTTCCCGAAACAATCAAATCAATTTTCGATTCCGTCATTTGTTCAATTGTTGGGAAAATAATGAACTGATTATTAATCATTCCAACCGATACTGTAGCAATCGGTCCATTCCACGGTATATCCGATACTGACAATGCTGCCGAAGCCCCAATTCCAGCTAATCCACCGGCCGGATTTTTTCCATCGCTTGATAAAGCGGTTATTATAACTTGTGTTTCATTCCTAAAATCTTTAGGAAACAATGGACGAATTGGTCTATCAGTTAAACGACTCGTCAAGATTTCCTTTTCTGATGGTCTTGCTTCACGCTTGAAAAAGCCACCAGGTATTTTGCCTCCAGCATAATGCCTTTCACGATATTCAACCTGCAAAGGGAAGAAATCAATTCCTTCTCTTGGTTCTTTATCTGCATTTACAGCTGTTAAGATCGTTGTTTCTCCATATGTTACCATCACAGCACCGTCAGATTGCCGAGCAATTTTACCGGTCTCAATACTAAGTGTTCTTCCGCCGATCTCTTTTTTATAAATTTTCATTAAATAGTTTATCCTCTAATTCCTAAGTCACTTATCAATTTTGTATAAGACTCAGGATTTGTCTTTATTAAATACTTTATCATTTTTTTACGTTGTGATACCAATTTAACGAGACCATGGCGAGTATGTTTATCATTCTTATGAATTTTTACATGTTCGGTAAGGTCACGTATTCTTTGTGTTAGCAAAGCAATTTGTGCTTCTGCTGAACCGGAATCACTGTCATTCTTTCCATATTTGGAAATAATCTCTTTTTTAATTTCTGCGCTTAATGGCATTTTTTCTCCTTATTATATCTGCATATACTTTTTCTGCAGACTTTTACATAATATTTCATCGTTAATTAATTGTTTTCTCAAATCATCTTTTGATTTGAATTTCTTTTCATCTCGAATTCTTTCTAAAAATTCGATATAAACCTTGTGTTCGTATAAATCAGTGATTTCCGGATTAAAAAAGTGTACTTCCATAATCAATTCATCTTCACTGAATGTTGGTCTAACCCCAAAGTTACACATTCCATACAATTGATGTCCATTAACTCTTCCACGGGTAAAATATACACCCGGCTTGGGCAATAACTGATTCTCATCAACCGGTATGATGTTGGCGGTTGGAAAATCAAGTAGTTGACCTCTACCCTTTCCATGCACGACAATCGTATCAAATCCAAATACTCGTCCCAACTCGAAGGAAGCTCGCCGCACAAATCCGTTTTTAATTAAATCTCTAATACCTGTACTTGAGATTCGATTTCCTTCGTCAGAAACTGGCTCAATGATATCTAGTGCAATATTTTTCTTTGCACAATACTGCTTCATAAATTTTGGAGAACCATCTCTATTTTTGCCAAAATGATGATCATATCCAATAACAATATGATTTGGATCTAATTTGGGGATAATAATCTCATCTAAAAATGTTTTGGCCGAGAGTTCTGAAAAATCATTTGTAAATGGTATAATTATTACAATTTCAATCTGCAACTTTTCAAATATTTTCAATTTCTGTTCGAGACTTTGTAATAATAACAGTTTAGTATTGGTAATTACCTGTCGCGGGTGAGGATTAAATGTTACTACAATAGATTTAGTATTTTTTGCCTTACCTAAGGAGACTAAATGTTTTAATATCTCTTGATGGCCGCGATGCAAACCGTCAAAAGTACCCATTGTCAGGATGCTCTTTTCAATTTGAGGAATATCTTCTATGCTGAAATACTTTTCCATTGCTTCTCAAATTCTTCAATTCTGATAGAATCGTCAACTAAATATTCACCAATATTTTCTCTAATGAGCATTGTAAGATGACCAACTGTGCCTAATGCCTTGGCAATATCACTGCCCAATACACGAATATATGTACCTTTTGAACAAGAAACTTTAAATGTAATTTGCTCATTGTTATGCTCAACTAATTCGATAGTATTAATTTTAATATTTTTCGGTTCGCGGTCTATCTCAATATTTTTTCTAGCCAATTCGTACAGTTTTTTTCCACCAATCTTTTTTGCAGAGAACATGGGAGGGATTTGTTCCTGCACTCCTAAAAAATTATTAAGTACTTTTTCGATATTTCCTCTATTTAAATTGGGAACTTCTGCTTTGTTAATTACCTTTCCTTCCTTGTCCATTGTATCGGTTTCTTCACCCAATTTTAAAGTAGCTAAGTACGATTTATCATCAGAACTAATTTCTGTAAGTTTCTTAGTATCCTGACCTGTTCCAATAATCAATACACCTTCTGCAAACGGATCAAGTGTTCCGGCATGACCAACTTTTTTTTCTTTGGTAATGCCTCGGACTTTTTTGACCACATCAAATGACGTCCAACCGACAGGCTTGTAAATATTAATTATCATTATGAATTGTACTAATCAACCTTTCAATATTTTCACTGTATTCGATTGATTCATCATAAATAAATTGCAGTTCAGGAATATTTTTTATATGCAATTCAGGGGCTAAATATTTTCTAAAAGGACCACGTAATTTATTCATTCCGGTAATAATATCTTCCATTTCTAAACGCGGTTTAATAATGCTGAAATAAATTTTGGCATGCTTAAAATCGGTGGTTATTTGAGCATTGGTAAATGTAACAAATCCAAGATGGGATAAATTAATGTATTTTGTGGCTATCTCACCAAGAATTTCTAATATTTGGTGTTCAATCCTATCAGTACGTTTGTACGGTTTTGCTGCTCTCAAGACTATTCAAGTTTCCGTTTAACTTTAATAATTTCATAAACTTCTATGATATCATTCTCAACATATTTTTTTACATCGGCTAATCCGATACCGCATTCCAGACCTTCCTTAACTTCTTTAACGTCGTCCTTAAATCGTTTTAGTGATGAAATTGATTGTTTATCAAAAAGGACTTCGTCATCACGTATCAAACGCGCAATTGAATTACGAGTTATAATTCCATGTTCAACTTTCGCACCCGCAATGAAACCAATCTTTGGTATTTTAAATTGTGTCAATACAACTGCTTTACCAAGTATATTTTCTTTTTGATCAGGCTCAAGCATACCTTCTAACGCAAGTTTGATTTCTTCGACCACCTTATAAATAATTCTGTAGGTTCTAATATCAACGCCTGAACGCTTTGCTTCAAGTTTGGCATTTGACCCTACTTGAACATTAAAGCCAACAATTACAGCTTTGGAAGCCTCTGCTAATAGAACATCTGATTCAGAAACCATGCCAACCGCTTTATGTATAATATTGATACCAACTTCCCCTGTATTCAATTTCATTAAAGTTTCTGAAAGTGCTTCAATTGAACCATCCACATCACCCTTAATAATCAAAGGTAATTCTTTCATACTGCCTTCCTTGATCATCATTGACATTGTATCAAGGGTATAAGCAACAATTTTCTTTTGTTCGATTTCGCGACGGCGCCGTTGCCTTTCGCTTGCGATACGTTTCAATTCTCTTTCATTTTCTAATGCTACAAACACATCAGCCGCTTGTGGAACTTTTTCAAATCCTAAAATCTGAACGGCATCCGAAGGAAATGCTTTTTCAATTCTTAGACCACGCTCATTCATTATGGCACGAACCTTGCCAGAATAATTATTGCACAAAAAAGGTTCACCCACGTTAAGCGTACCCTTTTGAACAAGAACGGTTGCAATAGGCCCGTAACCTTTATCAAGACGAGAGTCGATAACGGTTCCCATAGCAAGGCAATCTTTATTTGCTTTTAGCTCAAGCATTTCTGCTTCAAGAAGAATTGCAGCTAAAAGATTACTAATGCCTTCACCACTTTTTGCTGAAGTAGATATACTTTGCACTTTTCCGCCCCAATCTTCAACTAATACATTACGGTCAGATAATTGCCGCTTAACGCGTTCAATATCTGCTCCGGGCTTATCAATTTTGTTTATTGCGACTACTAATGGCGCTTTGGCGGCTTTAGCATGATCAATGGCCTCAATAGTCTGTGGCATAACGGCATCATCTGCGGCTACAACGAGGACTACGATATCTGTTACTTGTGCACCTCTAGCACGCATTGCTGTAAATGCTTCATGCCCTGGCGTGTCAATAAAGGTAATAGATTTACCGTCATCAGTTTCTACTTTATATGCTCCGATATGTTGAGTAATACCACCTGATTCGCCTGCTACCACATTTTCATTTCTTATATAATCCAAAATTGATGTTTTACCGTGATCGACATGCCCCATAACAGTTACTACCGGCGCTCTGGTCACTGCTTTATCTAAATCTTCCGCACTAGCCTCAAATGAGAACAAATCTCCACCGTCAGTTGTTTCCTGCTCAGCTGTAAATCCGTATTCTTCAGCAAGCAATTCTATAACATCCCATTCCAGTCTTTGATTAATGGTCGCCATCATACCTAAACCAAAGCAAGTTTTAATTATGTCCCCTGATGGAACATTAAATAAACTTGATAACTCATCAATACTTGCGAATTCTGCAATTTTAAGTTTAGATGTATCTTCAGAGATTTGCATATCATCCGAATCATCCCGGTCTCTTTTGTAGGACTTTTTCTTTTTACGAGTATCAATTTTTGCTAAGGTCTGGCGAACCCGATCTTTTGTTTTTTGCGATGCTGATCCAGTTTCAGTCTTTTCTACTTTCTTAACTTTCTTAGAAATAGGTTTGCTGCGTGAATCTATTTCAGAAAGATTGATTTTTCTAAGCTTATGTTTTTTAGGAGACTTATCTGTTTTGTCTATACTCTCTTTAGCAGGTTTTTTCGTCTTTTTGTCATCTTTTACCTGTGTTGTCTCAGAAACAGTTTTTACTGTTTCGATTGATTCCTTTTTTTCAACGGAAGATTTTTTAAGCTCTTTCTTCTTCTCTTCTTCCTTTAATTTTTCCGCTTCAGCTTTGATTATATCATCTTCAATTTTTTTCTTTTTAGCAATTTCTACTTCTTTTTCTACCTGTTCTTCTTTCTTTTCTAATTTTCTTTGGTCATCAAGAGATAATAATTTTAATTTTTTTCCTGTTGCTTGACGCTCCTTAATACGCTCATCGTGTATTTCGCGCCTAACTTGATCTTTGCGATATCTATCAATATTTGCCTTATCTTTAGCAAATTCTGACAATATTAGTTGATGGGTAGATTCATCAACCGGTGACATATGGCTAGCGACATCTATACCTTTATTTTTCAAAAACGATAGTATTTCTGTATGCGAAATATTTAATTCTTTCGCGATTTGAAATATTCTAAGTGGTCGATTAGCCATTAATATTAATTTTCCTAATTTATTATTCCTGAATTTTTTCTGTTAATTTTGAATCAACATCACTAGTAGCTTCCGGCTCCTTATCAACTTCTAAAAAAGACTGAACAAGATTATAAATTTCTTCTAAACTTTCTTCGGTAATGCCATTTGCAGTCAGTAGTTTATGTTCATTTGCCGCTAATAAGGATGCTACATTAGAAATATATATTTCGGCCAATCCTTTTAATGCATCTTTAGGAAAGTTTGGTATACTTTTTAAGGTTGTTTCCTGATTCTTTAGGAATGTTTCATATTCTTGAGGACTATATGCATCAATTCTGTATTCGGTCAACTGTGAAGCCAAATTTATATTTACACCACCTTTTCCGATTGCAGTTTCCAATTCATCTTTCTCAAAGATAGCTACACAATATTTTCTATCGTCATCAATATGTAATTCAATTGGTTTTGCTGGAGATAACGCTCGCGTTACCAATACTTCAGGTCGATCACTATAATTTACGATATCAATCTTTTCATTGTTCAATTCGCGCACGATGGCCTGAATTCTACTTCCACGCATACCTACGCATGCTCCTACTGCGTCAATACGTCGATCTTGTGAATTTACAATTATCTTAGCACGCTCACCCGGATGCCTTGCAATCTTTGTTATTTCGATAATACCGTCTTCGATCTCAGGTACTTCCATCTCGAACAATTTATACAAAAAGTGATTATCTGATCTTGAAACGACAATATCAGGACCTTTGGCAGTGCTATCAACGGATTTAATTACAGCACGAGTTGTATCGCCTCGGCGGAATCTTTCGGTTGGAATTTGTTCTCTACGAGGCATTCTAAGTTCCGCATGATCAATATTGATGAAAATATTATCACGCTGTACTTGATGCACAACACCTATCACAATTTCTCCTACGCGGTTGGCATAGTCTTCGTAAATGTAATTACGTTCAACTTCGACAATCCGCTGTGAAAAGAATTGCTTGGCATGAGATATAAGTCGGCGACTAAATATTCTCGGATCAACAACTTCCACAAAGGGATCACCAATTTGTAAATCGCCCAATTCAGGATCCTTTTTCAAAACTTCTTTGAGCGTTATCTCAATGTTTGGATCTTCAATTTTTTCGACAATTGTCTTTTCCGCATAAATCTCAATTTCGCCTTTATCAATATTTACTATTACACTGCAATTGGATGAATCACCATTTTGCTTCTCAATAATATATAAAAATAATTGTTCGATGATTGAACCTAGCTCTGAACGATCAATATTTTTTTCGCGCGCTATTTCAGAAAATACTTCTATTAATTCTCTATTTATCAAAATCCCTCCAATACTAACTAAATGACACTATAATATTTGCCTGTTTGATATCGGCATAGTTAATATGACTAATTTCTTTATCAATTTGGATAAAAATCCCGTTCTCATCAATATCTTTTAAGGTTGCTTTTATTGATTTTACAATTTCATCCACATTTATTTTCAATTTTAATTGTCGACCAATATTTTTCTTAAATTGAAACGGTTGTTCTAGATTTGCATCGATCCCGGCTGAAGTAACTTCCATTTTATATCCATTGGGAAAATATTTATCAATTATTTCTGAATCTCTGATGGTTCGTGTAATATCAGTAATTGTATCGATGCTGATCGGGGATTCCGAATCGACAACGACCCTAACCAAATCTCTATGATGATCTTCTGTAACCTTCATCACATGAATATTCGGATCAAGTAATTTTTTAATATTATTTATTAATTCGTCCATCTTATACAAACGAAAAGTGGGCAAATCACCCACTTTCCATCGCAAAATTTACTTGAATTTGTTATTATTTACAAGATATTAACTGCTAATTTTCTCCGTCTATTCTTCCCTGTAATTCTTCAGCAGATTTTCTAACAGTAAATAAAATATTTTCCTGCTTTAGAATTTCGTCAATAATGCGGTTTGCTTTATCAATTTTACCATTTGTGAATAATTGATTTGCAAGCAATAAAGACATTTCCTGTTCATAAACTGTGCCCTCAGAAAATTTTACTCCTTTTTGTAAATATTCTTCAGCTTCCTTATTATTCTTGTTTTGTAGTGAGATTTCGGATAATATTTTATAAGCAGTTGACATCAGTATTGCATTGTCGCCCCTTTTAACAAATTCTTTTAAATATTCAGTAGCAAATTCAATTTCACCGTCATCGAACGACATCTTGCCTAAATAATAATTACCTTGATTACCGGCCATGGTTCCACTGTAATCATCTACCAATGTTTGCAATTGAAATTTCGCATTTTCCAAATCGCCCATATCCTGAGCTAACATCGCCTTACCGAGCAATGATTCACTTGCAAGATTTGAGCTGCTTCGGTTATTGCTTAAGAAATAAACTACCAAAACCACAGCTACAATACCGAATATTACTTGGTAAATTATTTTTTTTCTTTTTTGTAACCACTTTTGACTATCATTGATAAATTCTAAAAAAGGATCTTTTTTAATATCCTGCTTAGAAATTTTTCTTTTTGGTTTTAACATTTTAATCTCCGACTTAAAAATAGTATAAATTTTGTAGGCTCGAGAGGAATCGAACCTCTATCTAATCCTTAGGAGAGACTTGTTCTATCCGTTGAACTACGAGCCCATCGCTTTAAATTGCGTGCGGAAGTTACTGCATATCATAATTTCTACAAAAGTAATATAGCTTACATTTATTCTGAAACATTTTTGCTTAATTTTTATTAAACAAAGGACTTACTTTATGAAACACATTATATTTATATTTTTAACACTTTTACTGATTGGAGTAATTGCATTAATGGCACAAACAAAAGAAATTAAATTAAATAAACTAACTTTAGAAGAAGAACGTGTAATATTAGATAAAGGCACAGAACGTCCGTTCACCGGTGAATATGACATGCATTTTGAGAAAGGTACCTATTTATGCAAACAATGCAATGCTCCTTTATATAAATCTGAAGATAAATTTGATTCGCACTGTGGGTGGCCAAGTTTTGAGAACGAAATTCCAAATGCAGTTAGACGTATTCCCGATTCCGATGGAATCAGGACAGAAATTGTCTGCGCAAATTGCGATGGACATTTAGGCCATGTTTTCATAGGCGAGCGATTAACTGAAAATAATATTAGACATTGCGTTAATTCAATATCTCTAAATTTTGAACCAATGATTGATGGATATAAAACAGAAAGAGCCATTTTTGCTTCCGGTTGTTTTTGGGGGACAGAGTTTCATTTGCAAAAAGTAGATGGAGTAATTTCTACAACTGTAGGTTATATTGGTGGATCTAAAGACAATCCAACCTATAAAGAAGTTTGCACCGGTAATACCGGTCATGCCGAAGCTACCGAAGTAGTCTACGATCCGTCTAAAGTGAGCTATGAAGAACTTGCCAAATTATTCTTTGAAACACATGATCCATCTCAAATAAATAGGCAGGGTCCTGATATCGGAACACAATACCGCTCCGGTATTTTCTATTTGAATAATAAACAAAAACAGGATGCCGAAAAGTTGATCGGAATACTAAAAAATAATGGATTGAACGTAGTCACGGAAGTTACAAAAGCATCTACTTTTTGGAAGGCGGAAGATTATCACCAAGATTATTATGACATCAAGGGTTCTACACCCTACTGCCATATTTATACCAAGCGATTCTGATTTTTACACATTACCCCTTAATTACAGCCAAAGGTGTTAATTCAGTCATTATTTCCACCAAATCTGCTTGATTCTGCATTACTGTAGCAATATCCTTATAAGCACTAGGGGCTTCATCGAGATCTCGTTTGGATTTAAGGGAATGTAATATTCCTTTTTCCTCAAGTGTTTTTTGTTCACTTTTTAGATCTAATCGTCGCTGAGCTTGTCGCCGACCCAATCTACGGCCTGCACCATGCGAACAGGATTGGAAGCTTTCCGAACTACCCTTTCCTCTTACAATGTAACTTTTCATTCCCTGACTCCCAGGTACAATTCCAATAGTATCAGCACTAGCTAATGTTGCTCCTTTACGATGCAAGATGACATCTTCTCCAAAGTGTTTCTCAAGTGATGCATAGTTGTGCGCAATATTAATTGTATCTCCATAATTCACATCATCGCAAAAATAACTAATGGCCTGCATAATTTTCTCCAGCATTAATTTTCTATTATTAAAAGCAAAATCGACACAGTACAGCATTTCCTTTTTATATATCTGACCCTGTTTTGAATCAAGTGGTAAATAAGCCAAGTCCCACTTAATTGGTATCTTGCTCTTCCACTTCTCATTCAGTGTTTTTGCTAACTCATTATAATGATTAGCTACTTTGTAGCCGATATTTCGGCTACCGGAGTGCACCATAAGCCAAATGTGACTATCGTCACCTTTTTGAAGTTCTATAAAGTGATTTCCTCCGCCTAAAGTACCAATTTGAGTAAGGGCGGAGTTATATTCTTGATTAACTACCGGCATTCCAGTAGGATGATACTTGCCCGGGTCGGGTAATAGTTCACTACGTTGCTTGGACTTATGATGCGAGAATCCCACCGGAACAGTCTTACGGATAACTCCTAATATTCCTTTGATCGTATCCAACGGTATTTCTTTTAACGAGGTACGGACAGCACAGATACCACAACCGATATCTACCCCAACAGCATTTGGAATAATCACATCTTTAGTCGCTAAAACGCCACCAATTGGCATTCCGAATCCTTCATGTGCATCGGGCATTATGGCAATATGGTGAAAGGCGTATGGATGGTTTGCTAAGTTCTTACTCTGATTTAGCGCACCCAGCCCAATGTCTTTCAACCACAGTTTGATTGGTATTTTTTCTGTTGATATTACTTTTTCCATCTCAGCGGAAATTACAGAACAATTAGATAATTACAACTGTAATCGAAACATTGTAATTGTACTATTTTACGTGGACGTAATGGTTGATATCTATTAATATTCACGATTAAATCGAGAATGGCAATATTAACTAATTACCCCTGCCCTATTGTACCTGTTGAATAATCAAGCTCCGATCCAAAAGTGCTATGAGGTATTGAGAATATTATTAACATTACCAATGCGGCTAAAATTGAAAGATATGGCCTGTCCTTTTTCCAATTTCCCACAACTGCGATTATCCAAAAAATAAATGCTATGAGTGTTTTATTGTCTGTCAAATCCCAACCGAATGGTACTCCCGTCCAAAATTCGCCAAAAGCATAATTCTGCACAATAGGTCCGAGAATCATTCCACCAAGCGTGAGCAAAACCAAAGTAATTATTCCGTAAAATTTATATTTTTCTCTCTTTCCAAGTGCTAATAATCCAGTGAGATTGGAAATTAACATTGCAAAAAACATAAAAAAGATATGCGGAGTCAAAACACTTGCAGGTACGTCGCCTTTAAAGCGTACTACGACCGGTCCGCTATTTAATATTTCATTGCCTGATTTAAGATCATATAATTTAACGACATATTCCAATTTACCCGCCGGAGGTTGATTCGGTAATTCGGAAATTAAATTGTCGCCCTCTCTTATCATTATAATTTCGGTGATTTCGTCAATAGAAGGGTAACGTTTATACCATACTTTACCTACCAATTTATCATCTTTGATATTAACACTTACAGGACAGGGTTTGTTACTGCTATGACTGCGTAATAATTCTATTTCATAATCATTACCGTTAAAAGATAGATCGATTTTTTTCTCATAGGTTGGTCCGGTTGTCCGTTGGTAAAAAGCTGCACTTAATGTAATGATAATGGCCAAGAACCAATAAAATATTGTCTTTTTCACGTATATTGCATCCTATTTTCTAATTAATTAAAATATTGATCGAGAATATAAATCAGTTTGTTACTTTATCGGATAGATTGGATTTCACATGCAAATCCAACTGCGGGAATGGAATTCTGATATTATTCTCTCTAAATTTTCTATCGATTATCGTGCGAATCTCACTTTTTACTCTTTCGATCCTAAAAATATTACCACTAAAGAACAGTACTTGGAAATCGAGCGAGGAATTGCCAAAATTAGTTAAGCGAGCGTGAGTCAATTTTTTATCGATGGTATCTGTATGTTCATTGGCACTGTCAACTAATACTTTTATGACGAGTTCAACATCACTGCCATAAGCGACACCTAGACCAATTCTAAATCGCGCCTTTTTAGACTGATGGCTCCAATTTATAACCTTATTGGTGGTTATCAATGAATTTGGCAGGATGATATCGATGTCATCGCGATTAAGCGCCTTGGAAGTCCTAATCCCTATACTATGTATTTTAACAACATCGCCATCAACTTCCAACACGTCTCCTACTCTAATCGATCCTTCGAAAAGTAAAATCAATTTGGACATAATATCGTTAAATGTGTGCTGTAAACCAAGTCCAACACCTACCAACAACGCCGCTGAACCGGCCAATAAAATAGTGAGTTTAACTCCAAATGATTCTAAAATTAATCCTGCAGCGATAGTCCATAACAAATAGCGAGTAATTTGGAATAAAGAATAATAATTATCCTTATCTTTTTTAGAAAGTTTGGATTTGCGGTTAATGGCTTTTTTGATTAATAATATAACAAATTTTGTGATTGTTAAAATTATTACAACGCTAATTAGCGTATAGACTTTAAAGGAAAAAGAACCTACGCGAAAAATCTCAAATTCCAAATTATTTGTAATTATGTCCATATCAATCTGAAAGTTTATTGGAGTTAATAATCATGGTCAATCCATTAGTTCCATATAAATGCTACTTCTTTTTATCCTGCTTTAATTTCATAATATTTATTCCAATTAGAATTCCACTGAATAAAAAAATCAAAAATTCGGCTTTTGAAACCGCACTCTGTGTTGCAAAAATTATCGGTACTGCTAAAAATGTTACAATTAAGGCATAATGTTTAACTGACGGGTTTTTCATAATACACTCCTCAGGGCTATTTATTTATGGTCTAAATTAGGAAAATTGAACTAAAAATCGAATTTATTAAAATATTAATGTTTTGAGCTTTTCTCCAATTCCAAGATAAAGCACGGTAAATCCCACAGCATTAATAAATCCATGTGTGAATATCGTGTACCACAGATTTTTATTAAATTTGATAAATATAATTCCGAATATCACTGCTATAAATCCCGTACTAAGCACACCGCTCCAACCTTGATATATATGGCTAGATCCAAATATCGCAGAGGTAATTATTATAGCGATACTTGCACCAATCTTTTCATTATTAAATAGTTGCGAGATTCTTGTAATCAAGAATCCACGGAATAGAATTTCTTCCAATAGACCGCCTATCACAAAACCCATAAGCACCATAAGTAGATAATATTGAAAATTTCCTTTTACGATTTCATAAGCGGTTAGATCAATATTCGATTTAGTCAAAATTTCAAATAATGGATTTAAAAAGATCTGGAAACTGAGTTCAATTACTATACCTAATGCTAAACTAATTAATATCGTTTTCAGCCAACTTGGCGGTTTTTTAAAACCGATTGAATTGAGTTTTAGTCTTCTATCCTTCCCCAATAACAAATATATCAGCACTGCAAAGAATGAAACTACAATCCCGATCTGCGGAACAAAAATAATTAATAAGAGAATTAAAATTGATAACGTGGTTTCAAATCTATTTGTTGATGGCATGTTTTTCATTCTATATTACTTATTCTTTGAATTTCATCAGACAATATTATTTGCTTATCATCACCATTATTTGCTAGTCTGATCATTGCTTTAGCAATATCTTCGGCTTTTATTCCTCTGTATTTTCTAAGACTGCCAATTAACAATGGTTGTAAAATTTTCATTAAGATTATGCCAATCTTTTCGCCTAACCTTTTTTCATCCCTATTACCAAATATTATTGACGGTCTAAGAATATATGTATTCTTAATATTTTGATGTAATACTCCCGCTTCCATCTCGCCTTTTGTTCTGTTATAGAAAATGGAACTTCTAGCATTGGCACCCATGGACGACATGACCAAAAATGTATCAATTCCATTCTGTTTGCATAAAGCTGCTGAATTTACCGGAATGCCAAAATCTATCTTCTTGTATAATTCTTTATTTGGCGTCTTTTTGGTGGTAGTTCCAATACAGCAAAATACTTCGTCGCCATAAAAGTTCTCTTTATAACTATCTATGTCTAACAAGTCACAAAGTATTTCGGTAACCTTTGGATTTTCCAATCTTAACGGTTTCCTAGTAAATATTTTAATATTGCTGTATCGATTATCGACTAAGAGCTTTTTTACAAGAATATTACCCGTTAATCCTGTTGCGCCAAGGATAATTGCTGTCTTCATTTTATTTGACATTCCTATCTACAAAATACTTATAAAATAAAATGTACAAATTCCAAATAATCCCACTACCAAATAGATACGGGTTAACAGTTTTGACGGTGATTGTTTGAAAAATTCAATCATATCAATCCTCCATTTTTATTAAAATCTTAAATATTCAATTAACTCCCGCCAATGCTCAGGTTTGTTTAACATATCAGCGCAAATTACTTTGCCAAAGTTCGCCAAACCTGTCGTAGTTAATGACTTTACCATCCAAGCGTCGGCATCTTTTGCCGGTATTGGATAAGGTGCGGGATAACCCAATCGCTCTGCGTTAGCAAGAAATCCGAATTTCGGATAATATTCTTTATGACCTAAAACAAATACCATTTCGGACCCCAATTCCTTTATTCTTTTTAAGCCCTCATTAACCAACTTGCTGCCTATTCCCTGCTTTTGATATTCAGGTATAACAGCCAACGGGCCAAGGATGTGCATTAATGGACAGTCTTCAATATCATTTATAGAACATTTTGTAAAAAGGATGTGACCTACAGCTTTATCGTTTTCAAAAGCTAATAAAGAAATGTACGGCTCGGCACTTTTATCATTAAGGAGTGCGGCCGTCAATTTGGCTACGGAGTCTTCACCAAATGCTCGTTTTTCTACTTCAATAATATCATCAAAATCATTTTCTATAGTTGGTCTAATTTTAATATTCAATTATAGTTTAAAAATTAATAAACGTTTTGATTTTATTTTTATTTATTCTTTTTTTTATTGTAACGAGATTTGAATTCTACTAATATTTCATCCTCAGAAGGAGGTAAACCATCATTTTTCTCGAACAAGTGTGAAAGGGTTGTAATATATGCCTCTCCAAAAGCAGTTGTTATTGCAGCAGCTGTAGTGGCTGAAATAATTCCACCAGTAATTGTACCCACACCTGGAATAAACTTTAATAAATTGCTAACAATCGTCCTGCCAGCAAGTGTTGCACCGCCCGCTGTTAAAATACTTGATATTAATGTACTCAAGAATGCCTTACTTAGTTCTATACCAAAAACCGACGTAATTCCAGAAAGCATACCTATCTGTATAGGTATTAATATCGCGGCATCTGAAAATGGAATAGGTGAAGCTCCTGCAGTTGCTGCTAATCCAGCTGCTGTAAAAACAATTTTATGTGCACTATTCTTTTTAATATTTATACTAATTTTCTGGGCAGCAGCAAATGCTGACTTTTGTCCCTCTGGAGCTAACTCCATTGTTAATTCTATTAAATCGTTGAGACCAAATGCTTTTAATTCATGACCATCATCTAATTTTTCATTTATTGCTCTAATTCGAATTACATTTCTTGAATCTGGTAATAATTTTTGAACACTACTTCTAAATCCCTCATCTGACCTGGCTTTTGTTATTACTCCTATTACAGGCATATGAAGAGAAAGCATTTTGCTTAATTCAGATTCAGCAGGTTCCACTCTCCTCGAATCTTCTGATATACAAATCCAGCTTAAATGTATATGTTTTTTTGGATCTTCATCAATATTTTTTTCTTTAATTAATTTTTCCAATTCACCTATTGTCGATTTAAAATCTTTTAATTCTAAACCACGAGTGTCAAATAATGTAACAGGAATTCCTCTTTTTTTTATTTCTCGTGTATTTTTTGTAACTGGTCGTCCTTGACCAGTTGTAGCTAGATTTCCTTGAAATATTGAATTTATAAGAGTACTTTTTCCAACACCTGTTCTACCCGCAATTAGAATATTTACTATACCTCTTTCTTTTAGCGCTTTTTCCATTGCTTTTTTGATTTCCTCTGTAATATTAATTGTTTGATTTGTTAATTTTTCCATTTTGTACTCCTCTTAATTGCGGTAATTATAGTTTTTAATACACCTTCTCTTTTTTCAAATCAATCTACTCCCGCAAAGAGGGATACGATTGACAAGTCCCTTATAAATGGTTTTCTCTGTGTTCTCTGTGGCAATTTAGTAAGCTTTTTCCTTTTTTAAGTCACGTGTCATTAATTCTTTGACTTTATCTTTAGGGTCTGCCCCGTGAAACAGCACATTCTCCATTGCCGATGCAATTGGCATAGGCACCTTATACTTATCACGCAATTGAACCACCGATTTAGCCGTTTTAACACCTTCCGCTACCATTTTCATTTCGTCCAATATTGCCTCTAATTTGCGCCCTTTTCCGAGCTCCTCGCCTACATAACGGTTACGGCTGTGTTTGCTCAGGCAGGTTGCCATTAAGTCCCCTATTCCGCTTAATCCAAAAAAGGTTTCCGGCTGTGCGCCCATTTCTACGCCGAGGCGCGTCATTTCGGTCAGTCCGCGCGTAATTAAGGCGGCTTTGGTGTTGTCTCCGTAGCCGATGCCGTCACATATTCCCGCCGCAATGGCGATAACGTTCTTCAGCGATCCGGCTAATTCTACGCCTAAAATATCCTTATTGGTATAGATTCGCAAGGTTTCCGATGAGAACTCCTCCTGCACAATTTCAGCCGTATCAAGATTTCCACAGGCTGATACTAAGGTTGTGGGCATTCCAAGGGCAACTTCTTCGGCGTGGCTCGGTCCGTATAGTGTTACGATGCGGTCACTTTCTATATTTCCCGCTTCAGCGATGACTTGGCTCATCGTTTGTAAGGAATAGTTCTCTACACCTTTTGCCAAGTTCACTATTATCGCATTATCCTTGATGTACTCCGCGCATTCGCCGATTATTCCGCGCACAATATGCGATGGCGTAGCTACGACGACAATTTCCGCATCTTTTAATGATGCTCGTAAGTCTGTCGTAAGTGTTAATTCTTTAGATATTTTTAGTTGCGGGATCAGATTATGCTGAAGTGTTTTTT